>Ga0209367_1011935_pt1 | contig 11442 bp, 13 predicted proteins | sample WorMetLIZISLAND2_FD_187412 | JGI IMG/M metagenome (GOLD analysis project Ga0209367, IMG submission 187412) | Marine gutless worms symbiont microbial communities from Max Planck institute for Marine Microbiology, Germany - Olavius geniculatus... ... | reverse complement strand
TGGGCAAAATTTGCGATTTTTGGCCAATAAGTCGCTGTATCTCAGTAACGGTGCGAGATAGGGCCTAGGTTACTATTAATCACTAATAGGAAGTCGTACACTGGCTCTCGATTGGCGCCGAATTCACTGACCTTGAATGACCTTGAATGCCAAAATAGGGGGTTTTATGGATTTTTTGGTGATTTCGGGCTGCAACACAAGTCTGTATCATTCACAAGGTGGCGCTATGGAACTGTCGTTATGCGATCCAGATAGAGAATTTAGTATTTCTACATTAACTTAGCGTGAACACCCCAATTTTCAGCTAACCGGAACTGCTATAGCCTTTTGCGTGTCTCGTGAGCATTAGATCAAATTTTTGGTTTAAATTTTGTCAACTGTCTAATGGCCCTATCACGAAGTGGTGCATTGTCCTGTTGAAGAATGACACTTTTCTGCAGAAAACCTGGTTGATTGCTGCGAATTGCTGGTTGTAATCAATCAGACAATAATGCACAATAATTTTCTGCATTCACTGTTAGGCCTATGTCATTCAGGCAGAAAGTCTGCAAGAACAACTCTCTAATTGTCCGAAAAAATGCCATGCCTGCAGCTGATCGTTATTGTTGTACGCTGTGTTCCAACATGGACATCATCACTAAATGACAGATGACGGCTGCAAAAGCGGGCAAACTATTCATATACTCTCAAATGTAATAAAGTGTCGCTGCTAAATACTACGGATAATCTTCAATAAATTTCAGCACTTTCTACGCTTTCTGCGACTAGAAAATTTTGTGATTTTTCTGTGACTATGCCAAACGTCAATGCCCATTATTTATATCTTAATAATAATGGCATCACTGCTTGACTTCATAAATGAAACCACGGTAAGTGATGTACAATAGTGGCCATATAACTTCATAATAGTTTTGGTTTTCAACTGTCATTGTGTGCTTACTGAGAAACAGTGTCTCAAATAAATGTTGGATCACGGATATAGGCCAGGGTGCCACGGGGTCAAGGTAACTTATACTAATAGAAGTCAGGTCTCAGTTACAAGCCAGTACCGCCGACTACCGTCAGTGCTTAGTGCTGCCGCCCTACTGGAAAAGTCGGTGTGAACATGTCACATCTCTTCTGCAAGAGTTTCATTGGCTACGGTCCACTTTAAAGTCGCCATTCTCATCTTCTGCTGTTTACGTGGTCTGGCGCGATGCCACCTGTCTGACAACATACCCGTTGATGCCATTGATGCCTGCGCTCATCATCGTCTGATTTACTGACTGAGATCAACGCGACTGGTGACCATGGGCGACCATACCTTTCCAGTCGTCGGCAGTCGCCTCTGGAACACTCTGCCGCACGACGTCACATCTGCTCCCACACTGCCTGTTTTCTGTAACCATTTATAAGTCACATTTGTTCAAGGTTTCCTTTCCTCCCAACTAAATTATGTTTTCCTACACTTTCATATGAGTCTCACACAGTGGTTTAACTGTTTTTCGCAACATTAGGCCACTTTTAATAACTTTTATATATATATGTATGTATGTACAATATGCATGTATAAGGATAGGCAATATAGGCAATATGCAGGAGATGACAGTTTTCTGATTCTTTCGAAAATACAGTAAAGTTCCAGTAGGCCCCGGGGTTTAAAGTAACTTGTACAATTGTAATTATAGTTGTTGGGTTCCAGATAAACATCAAGTCCCGGATATAGGCTGGTGGTCAAAGCAGTTTGTACTAGTAAGAGCCAGTTTTACAGTATTGTTGATTATAGGAGTACACCAGATCCGAATCCTGCCGGATATCTGGTGGTTTTTGTGGTGCCCGCTTGACCTAAAGTCTGCGGATACGGTTCGGATCTAGATCCGATTGGATTCAAACATTCTATTGTTGAAGCAGGTGATTGTGGTTTGGTAGAGCGCGGCTGTTCTGCTGAGAGCTGGTGGTCTGCTGAGTGGCGAGGGTCGGTCATCGTCGGTGCTTGTGGCGGCGCTGTCATCCCCAGCCGTGTCCAGTCTCATGACCGGTGCTGCCAGTGGACTGAATGCTCTACGTGATGCAGTCACCCAGGCTCAGCACTCGGTGCTTGCTGCTGCCAGCAGTCAAAGTACAAGACCCAGTGACGTTGATGATGACGTCATTGATGACTTTGAGTTTCTCAACGATGACGAATTCAATCGGACTGATGACTGACAGCTGTGCATAGGCTAGGGATCATGCCAGTTATATGCAATCACATGTGCGTTCGCATATTTTGCATGCAATCTCATATTTTGCAAAATCTGCTTATCATGTTTGTTGCATATAATGACGATTTCAAAATCACATTTGCTGAAATATGCCGTTTATGCAAAAATTTGCATGTATGCTGCAAATTTTTTGCCACATATTTCTCCAAATTTTCTGAATTTTACTGCTTATTTTGCGTCAAAAATTGTCAGATATTTTAAGAAAAAACCGCCGCTATAAACCAGCATTTTTAATAGGCCTAGAATAATGGTGACTGGTCGCTAGTCCAAAGGCACACTAGTTTGGAAATGGCTATACCGGTAACTCGCTTTGCCAAGATCCGTCAAAGCAAAAGATGCTTTCATGCTGTTTGGACTAGAGTCGCTTTGGACTAGTAATCTCTCTCCCAAAAATTCTTGCAGTTGCAGTCTGGCAAGAAAGAAGGTAGACTGTACAGAAGACTTTTTGTATTTTTAAATAGGATTAGAAATAATTCTTAAAATTTTTATTTCACATGATGCACAGCAACTCAGAAAAACAAATTGGCGCCTGAATACTCCGCATGAGAACTAAACTAAACATTCTTCGGTGTAACAGAACAGATGCAAATAGTTAAATTTTAGTAAAACTTTGAAGCCCTACAAAATACTTCACCAGTTATTTTTGTATCAGTTAATAAAAATTTTAGGATGCATGTTTGGGGGAAAGGGAGCAAATGGTGACTGGAAGCACGGGCATTTTTACGTGTAATTTCGTTTTTTTTAACCTTGCATCATGACACCGTGTTGTTTGTTGGTTGTTTTCTCGTTCATTTTCTCCCAGATGTTTGGTAATTGAGTTATGCTTACGTCTACCGTGTTAAAGTTCTGTGTGCCCCTGTGGGGCCATTCAAAAAATGTCATGCCGAAAGGGGGTCGGATTGGGTATGACAAAGTGTGACAGGGGGAGGGGGTGTTCAGAAACATGTGATGTCGTGCTTTTGTGAAAAATTTTTATAGACTTAATGATTGTTTATTGTACCTGTTAGTCTGTGATAACAATGCCTACAGATTTACTGGATGAACTGGACTAACCGATAGTACTTGCTAGTAGGATGTTGACTGCTGTGTCTCAAACTGAACTTTGTTTGCCAACTACATGTAATGTGTGTAAACTACTGCATGTAGCCTAAACTGTAAAATAATGTTTGAAATGATCGTGGTCGTGGATGAATGCATTTATGCATATATCCTCTGGCTTGGTAACTAATGTGCTACATTTGGTAAGATGCATACAGTTGCAGGGGGATATTGTGGCCTGTGACATATTTTTCATAGGGGGTCAGCCATGTGTGACAAATTGTGACAGGGGCGAGGGGTCAAATTTGGTCACAAATTTGGTCACAAAAGCTTGACATTTTTTGAATGGCCCAGGGGTGGCGCCACAGGGGGCCTAGTGCGGGCATGTTCCCCCATTGGGAAGGGGGTGTGCCCCCATCTGGGAATTTAGGGCATTTTCGTCGGGGACAGAGTGACAGACAACGACCAAAACAAGAAAGCCCAGCTGTCACTAGGGAAGACACACTACAACCTATACAGTTTCTGTTGCAGTACTGACCTTCAATGTCATCTAAGGTCTAGTGCCTATCCCGCTGCGTGGCTAACAATTTGGAACGGCCGACAAGCGACTATCAACCAAGCGAGCTGACGTGCGACCATCAATTTTGGTAGTGGAAAAAAATGCATTTTATTGATGAGAATAAATTTTATTTAGTTAGGTATTTGACCCTCACACTGGGCAGGAGCTACGGCACTCCGTCGCAGACCCCACCCTCTCTGCGCTTCGGGACGGATACGGCGACTTACTCGGACTTAGTGGTTGAAAAGTCGTCAATCGATTTTCCCTACTGCGCCTTTGGTGTACCGAAAATTTAAATAGGCTAGTTGGGGTAAATTTTTAAAAAACACTGAATAAATTTCCACATATTCTAACTTACAACTTTACAAAGAAGCGAATGGGTGCGGTTGTCGCTTTGTGGTGGTTTGACTCGTCCTCTGCGTTGAGACTAGAGACTGAGGACCAGTGTTCGAATTGCCGGGGGAAGGTTGGGGTTAAACCCCTAACTGTTTTCTCAACCCCTTGACACCCTCTCAAATTATGCACTCGGGGTCCGCTATGTACTATATACATAGAATTTACATCACAATTTTGGTTGGGCTTTGACCATCGAAAAGTTCAACCCCCAGCTAAACAGTGGGACAGTGGGGAAGTGACCTGACGCAACGTTAATATTTTTGTAATGTCTTACATTTTACTTATTTATTGTCACGGCTTCAGTTCCGTGTCGAGTCTTGTTTTCATTGTTTTTGTTTTTGTGCATCCTGTTTTGTTTTTATTTGGCAATTTTTGTAATAATTGTCTAATAAAATACATACTTCTTCGTAATGGAGCATGACATATTGGCAATAAAATAAACTATGAACTTGGTGAAACTGATTATGAACTTTATTTGGTGTAGTCTAAAAGGTAATACGATGCGGTCTGCTGAATGTACATTCTCTCTCCGAGCGATTTGTTGCGTTGGCTGATACTACAACTAGTCGCCGTTTTTGCATTAACTGAAACGTGCTTGAACTTGAACTTGAACTTTGGCGGATCCGTTGCCGGAGACTCCTCTGGAGTGGAGAGTTGTCTTCTCATCCGTACTTATTCACAATCGTCTTTATTTTTGTTCTTTCTTCCATTTTCTTTCTAACTATTTCCACAGACCTTACACTGTTTATGTCATCTGTCTGTGGGCCTTCTTTTCCAATCATCTGTTTGCATTTTTTTATTGTTAGTCCTTTTACTGTGCTTCCTTTGCATTCCGATATGTGCCGTGTTGTTTCTTGTTTCCGGGCACGGATAAAATGTGGACTTGCGGACCAACCAACAGATAAACTGCAGACCAAACCTGCGGATCAGGTCCACAGTTTACCCATTGGTCGGTCCACAGGTCTGCATTATCTACATACACGCTGCTTATCATAACTAGCACTGGCGATGGGCTTTTTAGATTTATTAACATCGATGACCTTGAATGAACTTGAACCCCCAAGAAGGGTTTTTTGTGAATTTTTTGCTATTTTTGGCTGCAGCACACATTTTAAGAGTGAATTGCATCAAAATGGCTGGAGATAGACCAAGAAAACCTGCATATGAATTTTTTTGCATTAAACGCAGATTTTAGCAATTCAAGTCTTGACCTTCTAGGTTCAAGCTAGAGGCCTGCGGAAACGGGCATCAAAGATCGGTTCCCTCTTAAAAAGTGGTTATTTTTACCGCTGTTAGCTCAACCAGCGGGAAAACAGTTGCAGATATGCACAAACATGCTGCTTGTCATAACAAGCATTAATGTCAAGCTTTAAAATGGTGTCAACATCAATGACCTTTAATGATGTTGAATGATCTTGAGCATTGAACGATAGATGATATTAGTGTTTTTTGCAATTTTCCGTTGCAGCACACATTTCGAGAGTGAATTGCGCCAAAGTGGTTGGAGATAAACCTGGACAACATGCGTAGGCCTATGAAATTTTTAGTATAGTACGTTCATTTTTAACAGTCTAAATTTTGATCTCTTAAATTGAAAGAGTTTTCTCTGTGGAGGCCTCAAATTTGGGTACTCCTTCAAAACGCATTATTAGGCCTATTTTATTGTATGCTTTACATGATTGCTCACTTGGCAGGACCGTAGCTATCGCACATCATGTTAGCTTTGCTCATATTACTTGTATGTGTACTTAAAATATATTTAGTATTACTGTGTGTAACATAATGCTTGGCAAGGTCCACTCAGAGTAACTGAACGTCAGTGTGATTATGGCCTTTCTTGCACCATTTCAGCTCTGCAACACTTGCTTACCAGCCATCCACATCAACACCAATCTACGCTGCAAACAGTGAATAGTATGAAAATTTTTAACAAATTACAGGAAAGGTGCTAACTTCAGAAATCCATTGGTGTAAGAGTATCGTATTCATTGTCTGGTGTATTACTGATGCATTTTCCTGTGTGTTGTGTTAGGAAGTGTAACAACTCATTTGCTCTTCTGTGTCAGAATGATCAAGAAGAAGGTAAGCCGCTGACACACAGTGGTGGTTCTAGCCCCAAAAATCGGGGGGGGGGGGTGCTGTCCTCCTCCACTCCAAACCCAGCCAAACGAGATGCCTATTACTTATACCAGTATCAGCAATAAAACTTCCCTCAGGAGAGAATGTTATGCACACTAAACTGGCTCAATGTTAGATCCGCCAGTGTTTACACAGTACGCAATGCTTGTTTTCACATCTATGATCTAAATCAGTTATGTCAAAAATGGCTTCGATAGTATTGGAATATCTTCTGATGTGCCAAACTTTTGTAAAGGATTAAACAATTCCTGAATATATCACAGTCATATACTTACTGTACTGCTTCATATCAGCCAAAGTCAGTCGATGCTGAGTTTATTTTTTTACATTGTCACCATTATCATCATCATCACTAGCATGCACCAGAGTGATGTGTAGTGTCACAAATCAACCTTTTCCACAGCGAATGATCGGCAACAAGTTCCGGTACATTATTAGGCTATTGTAGAAAATCATTTTATTTGTTAGCCAGTAAGTGCACGTTCACCTGTGTTGAATGGCCAGTAACACTGAGTGATCACCTATGGCAGATGATACACCGTACGTAGCTCTGCAATAGGATTCCACCCATAAAGTGGTACTCACAACCTTCAAATTTTTCATGTTAACATGAGAGTGCTGCTGTGTAATGTGCCGCAGGAAGAAACTGCTGTGGTTGTCTTTGCTGTATTTCTTGTGGTGGGGTACATTTTATGGTTACGACATGCCCAGAGGAAGCATGCAGAGCACCTGTGCCAGTTGCAACAAGAAGAGGCTTCATCAGACAGAGAATGGACAGTGCAACGGCAAGGTCAACACAATGGTCACTGGTACTCTCAAACTCAGCCATTTCACGTTCATCTGTACTCGGCGTTCCTGGACGTACGCCGGACGTTGCGAGCACAGCCACAGATAGCCATCATTGGAGTGTTGGATCGCCGCCTGGTGGCGCTACAGCCGTCGTTGTGGTGCGTGCTAGTAGTGATTGCAATTCCGAAATAGATCCCGAATCTCACGATCCCAGCCGTTTTCAAATCACATGATTTTGGAATTGCAAAAAAATCACTAAAATAGTATTTTTTCAACCGCTAGATGAGAAAACAATAATTCTAGTCATCTAATGGAATATTTCATTCGTTTAAAAGTGCTTGTTGTGCACTGTAAGTTGCATTTTGACAGTCACGGTCTCTCCATACAGGGTGGGCCAGAAAAAATGGCACCATTTTTATACGTTTCATAACTTCACCAAATATTAACCGATTTTCAAAATTTTTTCACTGTCAGAATCAGGAGACAATTTGCAATAAAACTGTCACTATAGATCCCACCACATTCAAAGTGTGTCACTACACTACCTTGTGAAATGTCAGTGTCTTAAGAATAACAATTAAAAACAAGAAGACTTTTGTAACAACACATTTTAAGAAATTAACAACAAAAACAACGTGCTTGTTGTCTCAGTTATTGTCTAAAAAATCACATCTCACAGTTTTCACATCACTCAGCGACAGTGGCTTTTTTAGCTGGTTGACTGTGTGAATCGTCAACATTGATATGCCATCTGTTGAAAGGCATTCCGAACAGCATAATTGACCAAATTTAAGCCTGGGTCATCTGGGTGCCACATGTCAGGCTCGATCAACGTTGATCACTCATCTGGTTAGTGGCGTTGCCGGCTTGAGTGCGTCATGACATTTAACGAGGTAGTGTAGCGACACACTTGAGGTGTGATGAGATCTATAGTGACAGTTTCATTACAAATTGTTTCCTGATTCTGACAGTGAAAGAGTTTTGAAAATCGGTTAATAATTGGTGAAGTTATGAGGCGTAAATAAATGGTGCCATTTTTTGGCCCACCCTGTAGAGTTCGGATATACATACTGGTAAAGGAGACCTGCTGCATCTTATGCATGAAATAAGTCTCATAAGGTCATCAACTTAGACCTACTATATGGATACTAAACAGCGGCGGACCCAAAGTTTTGGAATAGGGGGTGTAAGGATAGGGGTTGAGGTCTGGGAAGGGGGTTGTGCCCCATTTGCAGAATTTTTGCAAAAATTCTATGCAGAAATAATGCATCTATGTGCAAAATTATCGCGTGGTTATAAGATGCATCCAGTCAGTGGGAGAAGGGCTTCTTGAATTTGCCACTGATGCTAATAATGACCAATCTGTATACCTGGGGCCAAATTTTCGAAACTTTCCTAAAACATTTTCCAAAGATCTTCCTACGTCAGATGACTTATGAATTCCAAAGAAGTTTTTTTATCCGAATTTTCGACGGCTTTCTTTGCGTTTCCAAAGAACTTCTTTTTTTCTTATCTTCCTAAACTAGTTCAACCAATCAGATGCGCTTATACCGACCATGTGACGTAATCAAAACTTAGGAAAACTTCTTATCTTAGCACGTTCTTGGGTAACGCATTTTACACACGGCTTCGTTTTTTAAGTTGACGGAACGTCAATTTCCTTTACTCACTCATTGTTGATTTTACCGCAGCATTACACAAATAGCCTATGACGTCACACATGACGTCTAAGCTAAGTGTCAACATTATGTAGTGTGTACTTTTTTGCAAATTTTGTTTTATTACACAGCTTTCTCCGTGTAGGACAAGGTTAGTGCTTTCCTATATATTTGCCTAAATTCTTTCTAAGAAGTTTCCAAAGAAGTTTCGAAAATTGCGCAGTGTGCACCCTTTCTCAAAATCTTCTTTGGAAGATCTCCTCAAATTTTTCCGAAGAAGTTTCGAAAATCCGCATACTTTCTTTGGAAAAGAAGTCTTCCAAAGATCTTCTTAAGAAGTTTCGATAATTTGGCCCCTGATCCTGAAAGTGGGATCCGAGGATTACAGTGTTCTTAATTCCAGACCATGGGATTGAGAAATCTATGTCGGAATTGCAATCGCACGCCAGGTGTCATGTCTGGTACATCCACGGCGGACCGGCGGAGATCGTGCGGGCTCATCTGTGGCCGATAGGTGCGGGTAAACTGACTTCTGACGGCAGCCAGTTGTTGGAACACATCATCACATGTCCGGTGATCACGGCGGACTGTGTGCCGCTCAGTGTGACACTGGCGTGGGGCGCTTCCGTCGACGAACAGACGCCGTTTCGTGTGCCCGTTCAACTGCCAGTGCAGAAGGTCTATAACTGGACTATTCGTACGAGCATTGGACTGTTTGTAGTTATCCAAACATTATTTTATCATCTCTGGCGTCATCTCAGAATTGAATCAAGGACATGGGCAGTGCTAGGAATCTGAAGCTGGTGGAGCAAGAGCTAGGGCACAGGGGGCAATGAATTTTTTGTGTGGGCCAAATGTCGACCTTTATTCAGTTGTCGTGTTTTTGTATGCATCGAAAAGATGTAGCAGGGTCCAAAGGCAAAGCCCCTAGTCGGAGGGTCAAGGGGAAGCACTTCTAGCTTTTGGATGTGCAATGGAAGCCACAAATTTACCTGCTTTTTACTCCTCGCGTGCTACCTTCTTAACATAGCAAAGAGGAGTATATGAAATCAGTGTGATATTGACGACCGACCACGTCGTCCGGTTAGCAGCATTTGATGGCCCATTTCTGAAAACTCCCCCACAGATGCAAACCACAGAATCTCTTACACAAATCGAGTTATAGCCAATTTTGTCCCGAATTTCGTTGTCATGGCAACGGGGGTCGGTCGGGGGAAAATGTGAATGGCAGCATTTGATGGCCCATTCCCGTAAACCCCTTCTATAGGTGCAAAAATCTCCAAAAAATTTTTACACAAGCCGACTTTAGCCAATTTTGTTCCAAATTTTGTTGCCATGGCAACGTGGGTCGGTCAGGGGAAAATGCGATTGGCGGCATTCGATGGCCCATCCCTGAAAAAAAACCCCTATAGGCGCAAAAATCTCTTACGCAAGCCTAGTTATAGCCAATTGTGTCTCAAATTTCGTTGCCATGGCAACGGAGGTCGGTCGGTGAAAAAGTGCGATTGGCAGCATTCGATGGCCCATTCCCGAAAACCGCCTTACGGATGCAGAAATCTCGCCGAAATCTCTTACCCAAGCTGAGTTATAGCCAATTTTGTCCCAAATTTCGTTGCCATGGCAACGGGGGTCGGTTGAGGAAAAATGCAATTGGCAGCATTCGATGGCCCATCCCGATAACCCCCCTATAGGCGCAAAATATCTCTCAAAAATCTTTTACGCAAGCCGAGTTATAGCCAGTTTTGTCCCAAATTTCGTTGCAATGGCAACGGGGGTCAACCGGGGGTAAATATAAATGTCTTCGTTAATTAGGCCGATCCCAATAACCATATCCTTGAACCAAAAATTACGACTCTATCTTGCACACAACGGAAGTTATGACAGTTTAAAGAATTTTAAAATTTCCCCATAGGCGCCATTGTAATTTTTTTCGAATTTTTCAAATAAATAAGTCAAAAATTATATTTTTATTTTGTAACATTTAAGGGCACTTCCTTGCGCAGAACCGCATCATTTGACGTATTTAGCGTAAAAATTGGTCTAACGGACTCGCCTGTACTCGAGTTGAAGAACCAAAAAAGTGTAGTAAATTTCGAACGGGAGGGGTGTATATTTCACCTATATGGGGAGCAAAAACCCCTGGGCGGATTGAGCCCAAATTTTTTTTGGTGGTAGGGGTCCACGACGTAATCAATCACGCCATTCAAATTTGGTGGCGATCGGTTCAGGGGTTTTTGGTTGGCTGAGGGTCAAAGTTTGCCTTTTTCCCATGGACTTAGGTCCATAGGTCGTCCTTATAACACTCAAACTGTCGTGTGAGGTGTGATTTTTTCCCATCACTTCCTAAAATCGGGTAATATTTTACGAACTTTGGGGAGACAATTTCCAATAACGACCTCGACGCCAGTCACTATATTAAACGGGTCTCAAATAGACGCCGGGTCTTTAATACAAGCCGAAAAAAAAAAATCTCTTAGAAGAATACAAAAGAAAATGATGTGCGCGGGGAGTACACTAGATTGGTCACAATCTAATAATATTTCTTGTTAGTACTTGGAAATGGAAAAAATCAGACATGTGTTGTCTTACAAAAAAATTTCTGGGGCAGCCGGTGGGCAAAAGC
>Ga0209367_1011934_pt1 | contig 11443 bp, 2 predicted proteins | sample WorMetLIZISLAND2_FD_187412 | JGI IMG/M metagenome (GOLD analysis project Ga0209367, IMG submission 187412) | Marine gutless worms symbiont microbial communities from Max Planck institute for Marine Microbiology, Germany - Olavius geniculatus... ... | reverse complement strand
GCCACATGTATCTCAAGCTTCGCGGAAACAGCGTCAGTGTTCGGCCTCCAGGTCTCGTGGCCAAAGATCAAAACCCAGAACCTGGGGTCCGGCCCTCAACCTGACACAATGTCTGTTAATGGTAACCATGTAGACGCTGTTCCCGATTTTACATACCTGGGAAGCTCTCAGTCGCCCGACGGCCAGTCTCGTCTAGACATACGGAGACGCATCGGCCTCGCTACTGCAGTAATGTCTTCATAAGACAACATTTGGAAGAAGTATAGCTTATGGTGAATATGAATTAGTTCTAACCATGCATTTTGACATCAGATAATTATCTAGTTGTACAGTTTATTGTCATTTTTAGCAAATCTTTTTTTATCCAACCATACTTACGTAACGGTCGAGTTATCTGTGACAGATGTATTGTGGCTAGACGGTGCGAGATGGGGCCTAGGTTGCTATTGATCACTAATAGGAAAGCGCATATGCCTTTTTACATGAGATGAAAATCATAGACTTTGGATGACCTTGAAGGTCACTGACAACCAACACGGTTTGCTGTCCTAGCGACAGCTGGGCATCTCATATTTTAGTGTTGTTGTTTTGTGCTCAAGGTGGCGGAGATAAAGAAGCTGGTTGATAAAGAACTTGGATACATCGTTGAAGGTTCTCTGTCTTCACATCACAAGGTTGGCAGATAACTGAAATATTACTGGCATTGTTATTATTATCATTATTAGCAATGTACAATGTATATATTATTTGTACATGTTTTAGTTATGCTACTGTGAAAATGCTGCAGATGCTCTTAGCACTGAGTTTTCCAACTCAATGTTCAGATGGCTACAAGGTCCCTCCATAGAGTTTCCAGGTCTGGCTGGTCACTTGTGTTTGCCAGATGGCAGCAGAAGAGCTAGTGCTGGTATTCTGATAGATAGCTGGCCACCTTCTGTTTATCTTACCAAAATTTTTCAAACATTTCTTCTGCTTTACAGCAGAACTTTCACTGGCCTGCTGGCGCAGTGTTTTCGCAGTTAGCTGCATGCAAAGATGAGAAATGGTGTGATTTGTTATGTTTCAGACATATCTGTACATCGCCAACTCACAAGTGATTGGCTTCTGCCTTGCTCAGCACATCAATCATGTCAGTAGTCACTTTCTAAATGATTAGTTCTATCGACAGTCCATTAATTATGGCTGTTGTCAGTTATTTTGTGGTTAATTTACTTACTCATTGTTACGAAAAAGATTTTTTTTCATTTCATGATAAGCATTGCACATGTTTAATAAATTATCATATTTTGTATGTCATTACAATTCTATCTGAAGTCGTATTTTAATACTGTAATGGATTATCTTTACGAGGCATGAACTACAAGCTGGGTTTTCATCTCCAGTTTATGATTTTTGTCTGTTATATTGTTTTTGTCTTTGCTTTTTAGTCCGCCCGAAAACGATAGTTTTCGGAAGGACTTAAGTTTTACCCGTGATGTTTTTAAAAAAATTTTTTCCCACGCGAGATCTCCGAGATGCGTGGGCCGACCGGCATGAAATTTTGTACGATGGTCAGTATTAGGCTCTATTTTATAATGCTGGTCCAAAATTTTGGGGGGCACACCCCAAAAAATTTCGGGGCCAAAAACATGCGAAATTTGGCTCGATTTCGGACGACTTCGAAGTTCGGCAGTGAATATCTCCGAAACGGATGAAGATATTCAAAATCGGATTTTTATTCCGTCTACCGCGATTCCTCCTGCGTTAGACGAAACAAGTCCGGTGAAGTTTGGTCCAGTAACCTTGGAGATTTAGATTCTTAATGGTACCCACCGAAAGCTCATATTTCGGAAGACCTCTAGGGGGTGCTGTGCCCCCAAATTTTTACATGCGCTAGAGAATGACCAAGTCTTACTAGCGCACCCCCCACTGGGGACGGCGGCCCCCCCTTACAACTTTTTTCAAAGGGGGTCAAAAATTGGCTTAAAATGTAATAAATTAGCGCTTATAACTTTGGAGTTAGGGGGTGTAGCCTGACGAAACTTTGGCACTTGATGTGTCTCTATGTTGGGGTGTTAATGCAAGCACAAATTTTGGGGGCACCACCCCCCTTAAAATTTGGGAGGGCAAAAAACGTTCAAAAATTGATGCGATTTACGACAACTTTCGAGTTTGAGCGCAAATGTCTCTGCAACCGATGAAGATAACGACATAATCTAAACGGCGTTGACGAGAGCGATCTTTTCGGCGTTGAACAAAAAAAAAATTTGGTAAAATTCACGAACCAAGTTATAAGCGCTAATGTTGACCTACCCTAAGTCGACAATGCGCGTTCGGCGTATGCCAATGCATTTGAGTTCGGGCCACGTGACTTTGATGCCAGGGAAATTCTCTCCCCAATCGGAATTAGGGCGCCGGGCGGACTCACGTTGGGCTTTGCCGCAAATTTCTAGTTTTGTTCTGTTTTTCTTTTACTCTTAATATACTTGTTAGTTGAGCCGTCAAATTAACATATTAATTGACGCATTAATGCGTTTGTAAATTAACGTGCGTTAAAACAATTAACTCGTGTTAAAATAATTAATGTATATACATAAATTTATGCTAATTTACTAAATTTCGTAGAGCAAAAGTTCCAATATTCCGTTAAACTGCGGTTATTTGACAATCGAATGAATTCAAGTAACTAAATTGTAGTTTCCGTTCTATCATTACTGTAAGTAAATAGTTATTTTGACGACAGGCTAATAGATTTCTATGCTAGCTATGATGGCAGTTTTTGTAGATTATACGTTTAAAATGATGATGATGATGATGATGATGTACATTATACGTTTAAAATGTGTTTTTAACTTTTTATATTCTACAAGCGGGCCCCCAAATGTCGCGGGACCCGGGGTAACTTACACACCCTACTCTCTCTCTCGTCGGGCCTGGGTGCGTTAATGACGCGTTAATTAATGTGTTAAAAAAAGTGCTTTGATGCATTTAAAAAATTAACGCTTTGACAGCTCTGCTTGTTAGCATTGATGCCACCATGGCAAAGTTGATAGTGCCATTGGCTGGTTTTGAAAATTTCCTAAGTTGAAGTTATAAAAGTCTTAACTGAGAAATCAGATTTTTAAAATGTAAAAAATGTGCTTTAATGTTAGTGTTAGTGCTTTATTCTTACAAAAGCACATCTGCCATCTGTGCTGCGAGGTGCCAGGGTGCCAGTCATTAGCTCATGTCCAGAACCGTCAGCGGACGATGTCTGTTGTTCTTTTCCCTTCCACCCGACTGCCAGATGTCATCTGTGTTGAGTAGTTTATCAACATCACAAGTTGCAGCACATCTAGCTACATCGGCTGACAGCTGAGCGGCTGTACTGCGAGTGCAGGTCCAGTGGGAGTATACGGTCGAACGCACAAGTGTACATTTAAATGTCATTAAGCGAATGTTGCAGTGAACTCACCACGACAGATGTATGTACCGTTTTCAGACAGAAACTCTGTCCAAATTCATACTGCTAAGGAGGTTAATATAGGCTCGGAAAACACTTCAATAATGCTAATTTAACTAATCGTATTATTGCAGTTATTGGACCGTTGCATAAAATGTCCGACCACAAACGTCTATAAAGTCGAGTCGAACTAAAGTCTGAGCTCATCTCGTAGTTAACCGAGTTCTACCCAATTTTTGGCAAAAATTCTACAAATTTTGTTGCCAAGGCAACGAAAGTCAACCATGGTAGACTAACTAAAATTATTTATTTGCTCTACCCTCAAAACCCCTTGTTAGATGCAAGAATCTCTTAGATATTTATATCAGTCGGGGTAAAATTCGATTGGCAGCATTCGCTGGCCCATCCACGAAAACCCGCTATAGATGCAAAAATCTGGCAGATACCTCTTACACAAGCTGAGTTATAGCCCATTATGTCCCAAATTTTGTTGCCATGGCAACTGGGAAGGGTCTGGGGTAAAATTAAATAACACCGTTAGATTGGCCATCTCCGAAAACCATACCCTAGAACCAAAAATTATGACTCTGTCTTATACACAGCCAAAGTTATGAGCATTTTAAGAATTGTTTAATTTTCCCCATAGGCTCCATTGTAATTTTATGGAATTTTTTGAATAAATACGTTAAATATTAATTTCTAGAGCTGTCAAGGCGTTAATTTTTTAATGCATTAACGCAGTGTGTTAATTTTTTAATGCATTAATTAACGCGTAAGTTAACGCAGCCAGTCCTGTCGAGAGGGAGAGTAGGGGGATAAGTTATCACAGGTCTCGCGATGTTTGAGGGGCCCTGCCTGTCTAATATAGAAAGTTAGAAACACATTTTTAAACGTATAATCAACAATAACTGACGTCATAGGTAACATAGAAATCTATTAGCATGTCATCGAAAATCGAAATAATTATTTATTTACAGTAGTGATGGAACGAAAACTACAGTTTAGTTACTCGAATTCATTTGATTGTCAAATAACCGCAGTTTTACGGAATATTTCAACTTTTGCTTCACAAAATTTAGTAACTTAACATAAATGTACGTATGTGCGTTAATTTTTTAATGCTCGTTAATTTATTAACGCATTAACGCGTTAATTAACGCGTCAGTCGTGACAGCTCTATTAATTTCAAATTTTTTAACTCCCAAAAGGCACATCCTTGTGCGAGACTGCGTTGTTTGAGCTATCGCACGCAAAAATCCGCCGAAGGGTCTGACCTGTAGATGAGTTTCTGAAAAAAAGTATATGTACAGCTAGAAAAGCCCCCCTTGGGCAGATTTACATGAAATTTTGCATAAGGGGTCATCTCGCCGACGTAATCAACCATGCCAAATTTTATCTCAATCAGTAGGGATTTTTATAGGGGGTCGAATTTTTGGCTTTCCCATAGGAAAGAGAAGTCGCCGTTAACCAGGGTGGCCACAGGGCTTTGAAAGTCCTTGAAAAAAATGCTCACTTTTCTAGGGCCTGGAAAGTCCTTGAAAATGGAATAGGTTCTTGAAAGTTTTGGAATTTGATGTAAAAGGTTTTTGAAAGTCCTTGAATCTAAGTACTGTAATATCTGTGAATATTGCAAACTGGACAATGAACTAAAGTGGATTTGCAAGCATCACCTGCTGTGTAAGGTTAGAAATTTTATTTTTTTTGTGCTGCCTAATGGTTTTCTTTTGATGCCAAAACATTGCATACTTTCTAAAATTGTCATAACTAAAACCTCTGTAACTTGGCAGAAACGTCAACGGAATAGGTCTGGAAAAGTGAGTTTAAGGTCCTTGAAAAGTCCTTGAATTTTTTTCTTCCCAAACTGTGGCCACCCTGGTTAACACATGGCTTGAACTACTGTTCAGCCTGTGATCTGAAAAAAACAGGAAACACATTTACAAAACCTGTGACAGATTATCAGCTGATTTTGGAAAACATGAAACATGCAGGTGTTTGGTATTTTATTGCAATTGCCATGAAATGGGTTAATTTGCTGTTATTCACATAGGCATTGAAGAAAAATAGATGGGCAATGCATAGTGCTTTACTTGTGTTTCAGTTTATATGTTTCGAGTTCTCATTGACAGCAAACTAGCAGTTTGTAAGGCAGGCTTTGAGAATCAGCTTATGAAATTTTTCACAAGAACTAACTAATTCTTAAGTTACTGACTCAGGAAGACTTAGGAAATTTTCAGCACTCGACCCTGATTGACATATGTTGATCTGACTGTACAATGCGCTGTATTCAGGGGTATCGTTTGTTGTCGTCTGATGATCGTGAGATGGCCGAGGGTCCAACTAAAACACGGTCTTGCTGCTGTAGTGACGAGCCTGTACCTGCTCGCTGCGGCATCAGTCGGATCTGGGTTTTGGCGTCGGAGAGACGGAAGCATATTGCTTCACGACTTCTTGACGTCGTCAGGTGCTTAACTTTTACTGGACCGCAAGTAACATATGCAGTATACAGTCACACTTAACAGCACATGCATATATGCATAGTTGTCTCAGATCATACTTTTGATCCTATCAGGTGTTACACATGTTATTACGTGTGACAGTATGTAATGCTTGGCGCATCTTAGCCATCGTTGAGGTGTCTGTCTGTCTGTCCGTATGTCACAGTCTTGATCTGTATCAAAATGGTGCAAGCTAGGATTAGAAAATCTTCACTGTCGGCTACCACAAGGACTCTAGTTTTTTGTGACAAAATTTTGTGCCCCAGGATGAGGGGGTTACCCTTGAACGAGGGCGTCAAAGAGGGGTACCCCCTAGAAAAGAGTTATTTTGCTGCTATTGGCTCGTCTAGTGTGAGAACAGTTGTAGATAGGTAGAGACATGTTGCTTATCATAACAAGCACTGGTCACGGACTATTTAGTTTTATCAACATCGATGACCTTGAACGACCTTAAATTTCCAAAAGAATTTGGCGAATTTTTCAGTTTTTTGCTGCAGCGCACATTTCAAGAGTGAATTGCGACAAAATGGCTAGAGATAGACCAGGACAATCTGCGAACAGGTTCTGCTAAGGCTGTCGCACATCTCATGAGCTTTGCTCAAATTACTAATCTGTTACACATTTCGTTGTTTTTTGTGCTTACTTTTCTCAAGTGAAATACATGTTGTTTCTCTGAAGACGTGTATACGCATTTTTCTCTGCACTGCTTTTTAATTTTACTGCTTTGTTCAGTCATGTCTGATGCCAAAGATTGTGAAAGTATTCTTTACGGCTTATTATTAAATAACAAAAAGTAATGTGATAGAATGTTAAGCCTGATTTTGTGTCTTTGAGTATTTGATAGTTATGATTAGCATTAAATAGTATTGCTTGTGTGGTGCTGTATACTTTTGCCACTTGTGGTTAAATTTTTTTTTAACTATTATATCAATTTATGGATAAAACCATATTTAATGTTTATGATTAACATTATTTAGCATTGCTCATGTGCTGTTTGCTGATAGCATCAGAAATTGGTATGCGTCAAATCTCTGTCAAAAATGTGTTTTTGGTTCAAATATATTAACAAGAAAAACCTAGCTAACGCAAAAGGGAACGCGCGACAGCGATGCATGTGCGAAGACCCGGTGCGAACGAAATCTAAGTTCACAACGATGTTTCATTTAGACTCGATGGCAGATGACGCCTAGTGCCATATCCAGTGCATGAATTTTAGTATTGCGCACTAAATCAAATGCATGACTTCCACCATTGGCTGAAAATGGCAAAAAATCCATAAAACCCCTATCTTGGCGTTCAAGGTCATCGAAGGTCATTAAATTTGGTGGCAATCGAGAGCCAGTGTACAACTTCCTATTAGTGATTAACAGTAACCTGGGCCCTAACTCGCACCGTTTCTGAGATACAGCGACTTATTGGCTAAAAATTGCAAATTTTTCCCACCCCCTCATTTAGCGCCTTTGTTCAGGGTGACCATCTTCGAATTTAAGGAAAAGCTTTACGGTTTCTGAAACTAGAGTCTTCCGGGCAGCCGACAGTGAAGATTTGGTGATCCTAGCTTGCACTGTTTTTCACTGATCCACCCGTGTGATGGACGGACAGACAGACAGACAAACATACGGACAGAATTGCGATGGCTAAGACGTGTTATAGCAGTACCTGCTGTCGCGCCTAAAAATCAAAATCTGATCCTTCATTAACTTGGTGCTTAACTGTCTTGACTCACGCTGTATGTTGTCATTGTATACAGGGTTCCCACGCCTTCTGGAAAGTCCTGGAAAGTCTGGATTTTTAAAAAGAAAATTCCAGGACCTGGAGAGTCCTGGAAAATAATTTTGGTCCTGGAAAGTCCGGGAAATTAAAGCCTGAGGTCCCGGAAAGTCCTGGCAAAATATCCTTGAAAGTCACGCATATTTTCATAGGCTCAAATGGAAAACAAGCAGCAATAGTATATCACCCAGTTTGTGTTGACTGTTGCAGTGTTGCTTACTGAAATGCTACGTACAACAGTTCCAAATTTTTTTCTGCTCGCTTTGCTTGCATAAATACTGACTTTTTTCATTATATTTACACGATGTAAACGAAAAAGTCCTAAAAATTTGTCATGGGGGTCATGGAAAAGTCCTGAATTTTTATCAGTAAAAGAGTTTGAACCCTGTGTATAATATATCGCGTTGATATATGTTGCAGAAGCAATTTCCTCATGGGATATCCAGTTGCCAAGGAAGAGCTTGCATTTTCCGACCCGACTCCAGATGGCATTAAATTTGCCACCACATACACGGGAACATCTGCTTTTCTGGTCTACAAGATTGCTGCTTGAACTTTTATTTGCTGCTTAGCAGGATTTTATTGTTTTGTATATTGATCAGTTTATTGTGCAGTTCTAGCTTGATAAGAATGAACAGTTTTTGTAATTTTGCCTTTTTCAATATCATACTAAGTGCTTGTGATATAGCGTTTAGTTGTAGGTAGATAAAAGTAGATGAATTTATTAATTCTGCCATTTACAATACTTAGTGCTTTGTTCATAATATTAGTAAGTTTTCTACATTGTTTAGTTGTAGCTAGGGTACTGGGGCCAAATTTTCGAACATTTTCTAGATCTTCCTATTCCTAGGAATTCCAAAGAAGTTTTCTTACCGAATTTCTGATGGCTTTCTTTGCATTTCCAAAGAACTTCTTCTTTTCTTATCTTCCTAAACTAGTTCAACCAACCAGATGCGTTTATACCAACTATGTGACGTAATCAAAACTTCTTTGGAAAACTTCTTATCTTAGCACGTCCACGGGAAATGCATTTTACACACCACTTCGTTTTTTAAGTTGACCAAACGTCAATTTCCTTTACTTACTAATTGTTGATTTTACCGCAGCATTACGCAAATAACTTATGACGTCACATATGACGTCTAAGCTAAGTGTCAACATTGTGTACTTTTCACAAATTTCATTTTATTATACAGCTCTCTCCGTGTAGGACAAGGTTAGTGCTTTCTTACATATTTGCCTAAATTCTTCCTAAAAAGTTTCCAAAGAAGTTTCATAAATTGTGCAACCTTTCTCACAATCTTCTTTGGAAGATCTTTTCAAATTCTTCCAAAGATATTCTCCAAAGAAGTTTTGAAAATCCTCATTTTTTCTTTGGAAAAGAAGTATTCCAAAGATCTTCCTAAAAAGTGTCGAAAATTTGGCCCCTGGACTGTAAATAGGCTTTGTGCAGGAGATGTTTTAGGTTGCAAGATGAATGGCTTGCAGTTAACTAAGGGCGCATTGCACCAACGCCGTTCAATTTTAAACCCGGGTCAAATCTGAATTTGATCCTAATTCAGCCGTAAATTGTGTTGCACCAAAGCGGTTCAAGTGTTGATCTCCGTTCAATTCTGAACTGCCATCTGACCACCGATCAAATTTTGATCTCGGTTCAACTCACAGTTACGCACGAGCACTAGGCAATAAATATTTTCCGTGATACTATTGCTGCAAAAAGTTGTGCGATTCGAATCTTATCGTGTCCAAAAACTTCCTCGTATCGAATTCTAAGACTTTTAATGCAATTATACTGATGATCTGGATATGTTAGATTTCCACTATATTTGTTTTATGTTTTCTTTGTGCTGGATAAATTAAAAATAGGCGAATAAATCGCATTTTTCGGTGGCGATGTCTCGCTGCTACACTAAACATACAATCGAACCCCAAAAAAACTCATTTTTATCGATTTATAAGACGTTAAATTCAGTTATACTTGTGATCTAGATATGTTACATTTGTGTTTTCTGTTTTGTATGGTCTTTTTGAATAACACAAAATGCGTATCTATGGAACTTTATCAATACAACTGTTGATGCGAAAATCGTGTAGTAACTTCAGGGAAACTTAAAATAACGGCCAATCTGTACTGGACTGTTTCGTAAGCATTGCATGTGACTGTGACGTCATTGTAGTTGGCTCGTAGGCCGAGCGTGGTTGACCAATCAGCATCGTCCACGGTATAACCACGGCCGTTTAACTGAACGGGATCAGCTGATCCGAGTTCAACTTGGTGCAACGTAATTCACCGTGAACTTGGTTCAGCTGAAGTTGAACCAAGATCATGAACAACGTTGGTGCAACGCGCCCTAAGTGTTGATTTTAAAACAAATAGTTGATGTTTTGTGATCAGATTGATAATATACTAGTTCGTGAAGTGAATACTTGAATTAAGAAAATGATGTTCATTAATTTTTTGTAAGTAAGTAAGTAAGTAAGTAAATGATTTATAAAGCGCCAAAGTCATATATATATATATATATATCTATCTATAGGGTGCATTGTGCAGCTAAAGCTAATGTGTAACAAGAGATGACAGAACGTGCAGTAGAAAGGGTTTTTTGTGTAATGAGCCCAAAATAAAACAGTTAAAATCTCACATTTTCATGGCGTAGATTGAATTATAGCAAGTACATCCAGCTTGTAAAAGATTGTGCCTGAAACATCTGGAAATATCAATTTATGAGTCAAAGGTGTGCTGTGTGTATAGCTCTTAATGGGAAACCCATCGTATACTATACTTATAAATGTACAGAACAACAGTTTATACACTTGTTAATGGCGACGTGCAATGACTGACATATCAAAAACAGCAAATATCATAAAAAGGTGATGTTATTGAACAGCACATTGTAAGGTTAGACGATGTGATGGTGAGTAACATCACCTTTTTATGATTTTTACCGTTTTCGATATGTCAGTCATTGCATGTCGCCATTAACAAGTGTATAAACTGTTGTTTTGTACATTTATATTTGCTATTTTATTACAATAACAAAGTTGTTATGTTGATGGTCAATTATAAACTATCTGCTTTCCACAGCCATGAAGACATTGAACCTTAAATATTTTGGAGTCAGGATTTTGATCTTTAGGGGTCACGTTCCATGTGACGTCATCGGAACGTGACCATCGGACTCGGTGAGAGCACTTTCCTATTGGTGGTCAATGATGACCATGCGTCTATCTTGCACGGATACGGAGATACGGGCTTCAAAGATTTTGGGGTCACGAGTTTGACCTTTTGGGGTCACGTGACGTCATCGGTCACGTGACCATTGGACTCGGCATATGTGGTTTCCTACTGGTGGTCCATTGGAACCATGCATCTATCTTGCACTGTTACGGAGATATAAAGCTTCAAAGTTGCATTTACCCATGTTAAAGGCCAAAAGTTCACAGCACATGCTCCATGTCACGTGACCTGTAGGCAGGGGACCCAAAATGACCACATATTTGGAATTCCCAAGTCCACATTGCTTATTCACCATACAACTTCTATGAGGCTACGATGACGATTAAGGGCCGTTTGTAGGTGAAAGTTTTTATGCATAGGCATGTTTTTCAAGGCCAAAACGTTGACTGCGTATGCCCCGTGTCACGTGACCTGTGGGTAGGGGGTCCAAAATGACCACATATTTGGAATTCCCGAGGCCATATTGCCTATTCACTATACAACTTTTATGGGCCTACGATGACGATTAGTGGCCGTTTA
>Ga0209367_1011931_pt1 | contig 11445 bp, 8 predicted proteins | sample WorMetLIZISLAND2_FD_187412 | JGI IMG/M metagenome (GOLD analysis project Ga0209367, IMG submission 187412) | Marine gutless worms symbiont microbial communities from Max Planck institute for Marine Microbiology, Germany - Olavius geniculatus... ... | reverse complement strand
CCATGCCAGTAGCTCGACAGTTACTTAAGTGTTGTCGGCTAAAAAGTTAAAGTCCAAAATAAATACGCAGTTCTTCAATAACTACGGGTATTATTTTTTATGCCTCGGCCTATTTTATTGTATTTTATTTTAAGGTGTCGTAAAGTTACAATGTAAACTAACTGCAAAGGCACCTAACACAGTGGACAAAATGGAAAATTAAACAGAATGTTTGCGTCTAAATTGAGAAAACATAAAACTAAAAAAGACTTAAGTTTTGAGGCGTTGTCTACAAATTTCGAGCGATGGCTCCGATACGACAGGTGATGGCAAATTGAAGTACGCAGCTAAAGCATAACCATGATAACTTCACCAAAAGTAACGTTTTATCAGAAGTTCAATATTTAATTGTTAACTGTTAATTGTCATTGTGACAACTTTATCCGTCGCATGGCTAAAACAACTTTGCTTAACGTTTAGCACAAGATACAGTCATAAGTCAAATGTTTTATACAGTACAAAGGCTTCAACGACTTCTTCTTAAGTATGACCAAGTTTTTAAATAGTTCGTTTAGTTCGTTTCCTGCTGCTTTAGTCTGGCGTCTACTAGTTGTCTATTCACACTTCAAACGCGCGGTAGGCCTGGCCTACGAACTACTATACAATCGTCTGTCTGGCACAGATATAGTGCAATGAATACTCGTTACGCGGTCTCCTGCTGGGTGTTTTCCGGGTGCCCTGAAATTGGTGTCATGCTGTCGGCTGGCCTGATGTTAACGTTGCAACCTGCGGCTGCGACTGATCTCATGCAGTGAGTGTTTCCGGCGACTCGGCGCAACCAATCGTCGTTGCTCAGTTTTCTGCTGCGCGCTGTCACGTCGTAAAACTACTCATAACCGTCGCTGGTTATCTGATCTTGAACTACACACTGGTCGGTGCCGTTCTGGCCAATTAAGTGACAACAGTAAGCATACGAATGATGGAAAATAATGCACAAAAATGTGCGGTAAAATGTAAGTCTGACCCGCGACCTGACCCGACCCGATCCGCGAATGGACCCGATCCGTGTCCATCTCTGATGTAGATTGTAGAGTGCTACAGCCAGTGACGAGGTCGATGATGAACGAACTAAACGAAGGCGTTGTCGACCAGGAAGTTTAATGATAAAGCGTCACCCAGGTAAGCCGGCGCCATGGACACACTGGTTTATACGCTAATTACTCCGGCGCATGAAGCCAATGCTACGGTAATATTTCAGCGGTATGATGCTTCAAAGATGCAACGAAGAGCAAAATGCGAGTAACTATGGGTCATTGCAATTTTTTGGTGACTTAAGCCTACCATTTCAGCTTCAAACCTGTGCAGACTGTGCAACGTCCCATAATCGCCTCGGCGCCGATTTGCACAGATTTGCTAACTAAAGTCTAAATCGTCAAAATTTGTGTATCAATTCACGAACAAGAAGTCCAGCTGTCGCTAGGGAAGAAGACGCGCTACAGCCTATAGGCTACAGTTGTTGTTGCAGTACTGACCTTTAAAGTCATCCAAGATCGACGAACGGAGGATGACAGATGCATCGTGCATGCCAGAGACTACAGCATCTGTAGCGCGTCAAAAAGAAAGACTCTGCTTTCGGGAAACAAAGTTCCATTCCACAGACCATATATGGCTAGATGGTGTATAAAAGTAGAAGGAGATGGTACGATGGCCACATTGGTGAGACAACACAAATGTCTGGTTTTCTGTGATTCTAGATTTCAGAAAAATAGGCAAATTTGCCTTTTCCATTGAACGTCCAAAAGCTAAAAGTGTTTCAGCTTCAGGAGGGCTTTGCCTCCCCCCAGACCCTCTGACCAGGGGGACCAGGGGCTCTGCCTCTGGACCTCGCTGGGGGCTCCGCCCCCAGACCCCCGTTTTAGGCTCGCGCTCTGCGCTCGCCATGGTTTGCCCCCTACTTTCAAATACGTTTCGCGGTCTCTAGCAGCCGCCTAGTAGCCTAATAGTACTAAAGCAACAAAGTATTATGGGGGGTGAAAATTTGGCATAGTACGAATAGACCAAAACGAACTCGTTCTTGCATTTTGCGCTCTGAACCACTGTGCAAAATTTTATTAAAATTTGTTCATAACTTCTTTTAACAGAGGTAGCTGTTCTGACTGCGAGAAGCAAACATAAATCAAATGCAAACATCTTTATTAGAATTTTTGACTTTCGCTTAAAGGTAGCTTCTTATAGACTTCACTCCCGTTAGTACGTCACAGAATTTATACATATCATACCCTTTAGATTTCAAGTCTAAGCTAAATGCAAATGTATCTGTTTGCGCATAGAAAGCCTGCTTTAATCGATGGCCGACAGAAAGGGCAAAATTTCTTCTTTGGAACAAGGCCAACCTGCAGCAACTTGGGAAATGTTGTCCAGTTTAACAGGTAGAACAACTGCATAGGTTAATTGACCGTGGTACATGATATTACCAGCGTGAGATGATGTAAACCGTCGACCTGTTGATGAAACCCTGCGCCTAGCGTCTTTATCACTACTTTGATGTTTGACAGGCGCAACCTGCACAGCGCACAGTAACAATGCATCTCTTTATCTCTCATAATCACGTAGGCATAGCTAACAAAATGTGACAAACTGAATACCAAAAAAGTAAAAACCGGTAAAAAAATTTTTGAAACAAAAAAAAATAAAACAAACTTGAACATCGGTTGCAACCAAACGGCTCAGGAATTGTCGTTACGGGAAAATGGCATTTGGACAAAACAGATATGTCTTATCGTTCGATCACGTGACACTACTACTCCGTGAACTCCATTAGCTTCGGATTCCGGAACGAATCACCTTCAAGCTGTCGTGTTTCGTCTTCCGGTCTCTCAACGGCACAGCACCTGTGTACCTCGCCGACAGCATCAACCACGCAACTGACGTCACCATGAGGCGAAGTCTGCGTTCCAGTTCATCAACGGCGGTCGTTGTTCCAGTGACTCGTTGCAGCACGATCGGGGATCGCGCTTTCCCGGTTGCTGCTGCCCGTGCATATGGAACAGCCTACCATCGTCACTGTCGACTTTCAAGCGTCATTTGAAGACGTACTTGTTCGCAACATCCTACCAGTGACGCTCATTCTAGTTCTCCTAGTTTTTTTTGTTTGCCGAACATGTCGACTCTTAGTGTAATTATGTTACCTGTCCTTGAAGTCTACTTAGACTAAATGCCACGATAATAATTTTCTTGCATAATAATAACAATAACTATTATTATTATCCAACGAAAGTGGCAACATGTTTGTCTTATGTCTGGTCTAGCGGGTTATTTCAGATAATTGATTTTTTTCAGCTAAAAACTCATATGTGTGTTAAAATATAGATGTATGTCAAACCACTGCCTAGAATGAAATAAGTGAGTGTCAAACAAAAACAGTGGTTCAATACAATCATTCACATTATCGCACGTTCATCAAATCGCCGAATCTTGAACCTCGTTCAGAGGATTATATCTGACCTTGCCTGACCTGACCTTCAAAACAGATCACTCGATCAGCTATATGACCTACACAACTGAGACGATCTGAATGATTCGTATAGCAGTGTCGTGGCGGGGGTGCAAGGGAAGCAATACCCCACCCCACCTTAAAATTTCAAGCTGTCGGGAAACTGCCGGAAAAATTACTTCTTCCTATTTGTCAAAAATGCAAAATTTGGGCTGAAAACCCATTTTAGAGGAATTAAAGAGCAAATTAAAATACTGAGCGCCCATGATGTCCTCTGTCAGAAATCTGCAGCGGTCGGTCGGAGCACTGCAACTTCCTGCCTCGCCTAGGCCTATTTGATTAACGCACGACCGCGCTGGATTCATAGTGTGGTGCTGACTGCTGACCGTTGTAGTGAGTTGGCAATGACGTAAAGATGCTGAGTGGACAACCAGTGCACGCCACCCACCACCAAAGCAGTCTTGTTACTGTTCTCTAACGGCCACGTCCTGCGCAATAAACAAACCTTCGAAATTCAGACGGTAAATTTGGATCCGTCGCATAATTCAAACGATTGTTAATTTGTTGGAGCCCTTACGACCGATGAAGGTAAAGGTAAAGGTATCCCATACTCAATAGGACCTAACGAGCGTAGGGGCCAGAGCTAATCCCGGTCTTTAGGCAGCCAGCACGCAGATGACGTAGTCATAAACCCGGTGGTAGGCTGCCATTACTTTCCACCAGGCCCGCGGTTACCTTCTCAGCCTCGGGGCCTCACCGCCCTTTGACCGGTACCAAATTATACTGCTTGGTGACAGACAAATGTGTGTGAAAACTTGCCCAAGGTCGCTACCTGACAGTGCCCAGGCTCGGAGTTGATCCCGGGACCTTTCGGTTACCAGTCCGGCCCGTTGCCGTTACACAACCACGCCACACGAGTTAAGCCCAGCGTCCACTACTTCCATTTCTTGTGGATTTGCAGTCAGCATGACGTACAACAAATTTAGAACAACTCTGAGTAAGTGGAGAGTAGTGTTTAACTTGCATTTTGAGCAGTTGAAGCAGCGAAGCCTCAAAGAGCGGGCGTTGACCCTGCGGCATCCAGAACTGTGGATAGTAAGCGAACGAGATGAGCGTGTGTCCCGTGTTGATGTTGTCGTAGACGCGAGTGTCGTGCGTTCGGTCCCACTCTGTCAGCGACCCGTTCAGACGCTCCGTCACGTAGTGCGCCATGCCGCGATTTGTCGAGTCGCCAACGAACAGAATCTACGCCCATCGGAGTCAACACGCCACTATAATAACAGTATTAATAGTTACAAACACAAACTACACACGCGGATTTCTGTTTCACTTCGCCCTTGACATCAAGCCATAGTGCTGCATCACATAACATTACAGTTTTTTAACGTGGGCTAAGCAAAAACTGCTAAGATTATAGACAAAAGCGCAAGTCACGACAAAAGTACATAAGGATCATAGGACTATGTAAACAGAAATGCTTTCAGTTCACGGCGGAAGTGTGACAGTGTGTTGCATGCAACTATGTCCGGTGGCAAACTGTTCCATAGTCGAGCACCAGCGACGGCGAAGGCTCGGTCACCAACAGCTGCTCACTGCGACTGGGGAACATCCAGCTGGTGTGTCAGTGAGGACCGCAGACATCGTCTTGACGACATGTCGGACAAACGTCGCAAGTCTGCAGCTAGGTATGATAGAGCCGTGCAGTTCAGCGAGCGAAAGACGATCGTCGCCAGCTTGAACTGCACACGCTCGGACGCTCGCAACCAGTGGAAACTGGCGAGTGTGTTGGTGATGTGGTCCGAGCGCCGCAGACCGGCGATGGATCGTGCGGCAGCGTTGAGTACCGACTGGAGACGGTTGTACAGGTAGCCTGGTAAGCCTACCAGCACAGGATTGCCGTAGTCCAGTCGGGACATGACGAGAGCGACGACAAGCGTCTGGTAGACAGACGTCGGCACCGAACGTCGGATACTGCGCAGCTGACGCAGAACGGCAAAGCAGCTGGCAACGGTTTTCTGAACGTGGCATCACATGCTGAGATCAGAGTCGAAGTGAATTCCGAGATCTCGGACTGACTTCGACGGGTTGAGGAAGGCGGACCCGATTCGAAGAGCTGACGTGGGCAGCTGATGACAACGATGAGCTGTCGCACACCAAAGCAGGTCGGTCTTACCGGCGTTCAGCTGACGGTTGGCCAGCATCCACGCGGCGACGTCGTCGACACACGCAGACAAGCGCACCTGGAAGTCTGCGACAGCAGATGGTCTGCACGAGCCGTATACCTGGGTGTCATTGGCGTACAGATGTGGCCGGAAGCCACGGAAGTCTACTAGACCGACTAAATCAGCACTTAGCAGTATACAAAATAAACCTATCGAACAATGTTCAAATATTCACATTGCATCAAAATGACCTATGCACGCCATTTGTGTACAAATTTCACCAAAATCTGTTTTCAGATTAGATTACATTTTGCTACTTACCCAATCGTTGTTACACGCCCAGAGTTTTTACCCGAAATGACCGAAGGCCAGCATGAACAGCGCGACATCTCTGTTACGCGTCCAGTGTTCTAATTACGCCATAAAGCTGTTTGGTGGCGCAATTAAAACACAGGACTGGACTTGTCCGACATGCCGTCAAGACTGGCAGAACTGCAACGCGGCTAACGCGTAGACAGTGTGTAGATGTATGCCTATCAATCTGTCTACCTTTCTGTCGGCGAGACATTGACGCAGCGCGCGCGCGGTGGCCGTGCGGTAGACGCAGTGTTTGGACTGCCACGTCGCCTGCTGCCAGTCACAACTGTTGATGTCTGCACACTTCCAGCACGGAACCAACCACTCGCCTACACACCATGATGCACAGCATCTCACCGAGAATTTGAAACTCCTTAACTCCTCAAATTCGTCAACGTCAAACCGTGGCTACATTCAGATGTCACAAGACCCACTACTTTCAGTCAGCCTTTTCTGCCACCTAGCGTCCATCATCCTATGCGCCCTGATTCTTTCTGAGACTTTGGCGCTTAATAAATCATTTACTTACTTACTTACTTACATATCAGTCACCATCATTAGCTTAAACAGTCATTTCAGTCGTCATCACACTTTGGCTTAAGCTTAGCGGTAAAGGAGTTGCACACGTCAACAAAGTTACTCTACGTAGGTCGAGCTGGGTTAGTACTGATAGGCCATAAACATATTCAGTCAATCACTCCATCAACGAAGCAATCACACAATAAGAATTTTTGAAAATGGCCAAATTATTAAAGCCTAAACAACAGCTCAAATCACAGTGATTTCAGCAAGTTGTTTATGATGGCAGTTTGGCTTTTAAAACTATTTTACTTTTTTCAGTTGTACACTGTATGGATTCTAGTAGCAGCACTGCAAAATTTAGCAATTTCTGAACGAAGGCGGGACGCTACAGAAATACAGCTGCGTTTTGGATAACCTAACATGTTAGATGTACCATAGATAAATATATTATAAATATGCTAATGATAATAATACTTTTGATGGTCTTAATACTTTTAGCTAATAGTTTTAATTTCTGCTGACGGCACGGCAAACGAAAAATTCGAAAAAATTTTGCTTTGTTGTACTGAGGCAATATACTAGTAAATTTGTTTTTTTTATGCTCCAGCATAGACTATTTAATTTGACACCTAACATGTTAGAAGTAGGCCATCCAAAACGCAGCTTATGGCCCACTATGCAATAAAACTTCAAAGCGCTCACACTGAGTTAGGCATTATACGTCCTGCTTAGCTAACTATAAAACTGTTAAGACTGACGACTAATCACGGTGACGTTGGCACAGATTGTCTAGTAGCAGCACTAACCCGGCTCGTATCCCGTCGTGCAGTTCGGCAGACTGGAGACGTGCTGTTTGAACGCCACCCAGCTTGAGTATTGTGTCCGCTGCAGACCGCACGCCGCGTCAGACAGATAGCGAAGCTCACAATCCTGTCATACATAATACAACAACAGTGGACTAAAATTCTGCGACAATACACAATCCGCCACACACTGGATAATTACACCGAAAAATCGCAGGATTTTGATCCAATGATTGTTTGGTTCTATGAACTCTGGCACATGGCAGCGACAGCGTTGTGTTGCGTCAACTGTCACAACGGACGCTGCGCTGCATTTGCAGCATTTAGCCACAGCTTTGTAACAAACCGAGATCAAAATGTGCGGTAAGACGAAAAGTAGATACACCAGTGACAAATTCTAAACATCAAATCAATCAATCTATCGATCATTAAATTTGCCAAATGTAGTACAGATAACACATTTACTGACACGGTAATGTGGCGAAAACAACCAGGTAAATTGCCCTATATAAAACCTAAATTCATTGTATGAGACAACATTAAATACGGAGCAACTAAGCGGGGACTACAAGAGTTAATTTAATTGGTGATGAAAAAGCTGGACCTTAATTCTGTTAGTTGGAAATGTCACTGAAATGTAAAGTAGCCTATACGTTTCACCACGGTCTACAGTGTGATGATGTGAGTGTATAACGAGACATAATACACTCTACACTGTGTTCTGCGTGTGGTACACAGACGCAAGACGCGTTTCTACCATCACGCTCGCCTGGATGAGACTAAAAAACTACTTGCAGAGTGCAGATACTATACGGTAAGAGACAGAAGGACGAAGTAGGTCAGGAAATAAGAATTACTGGTGTCGTAGTTACGCGGACCTGTATCAGACTGCATGCTCGTGGTGGTGTTGTAGTGTCTCCGGACGTGTACTCAGCAGCAAGGCGATGCGTCTGTCGGTAAACGGTCAGAGTGTAAACATTCAACACTCGCCGTTCATTGTCATCGTCACCGGCTGACTGCGAGTCAACGACGAACATCAGCACTCGGTTCAGTCCCAGACCAAGCGTCACGTTTGACTCCCTGTACGCCCAAAGAATGCCAGCAGTTCAGTCCTTCTACAAGCTTAGACAGGCTTTAAATATGGGCCTATTCACAGGTTAAAATGGTAACTAAGAAAGTGTACAATTTTATAAAATTTAATCAACAAGACAAGATGTGAGTGAAGAAAGTTGGTAGAAACCCTCGTCTCGGATCCAACTAAAAAGATCTTTAGGCCTACCCGAGTCGTACGTTTGTCTGTTTGCCTGTGTGCAAAATTACTCAAGAAGTCTGAACGGATTTTGATGTGATTTTGTAAACGTGGCAAGAGGCAAGCAGTCAATTAGAATTTGTGGCGATCCCGGTCCTATCCCTCAAAAATGCGTTCATAACTTTTTTAATAATCCTGCAAAAAGACAAGCGAACAAACGTAAATCTTCGACGCTCACGTCAAATTAAACCCAAACTCTATGACAACATTCTCTCGGAATTAAACTAAGCAATCTATATCCCCTCCCTACCTCAAAGGGCCGTTGACGGTGTGGAGCCGTGCCTCTGTACGACAATGTGCTGTCATCAGTTGGACGCGGATCAGAATCGTCGAGTGTGGAACAGTGGCGTAGTAGTCGGTTACAGTGGAACCGTTGAATGGCGGCTGTAGCTGTAGCGGAGGTAGGGTCGATAAGCCGGCAAGTAACGTCAACGAGCCGTCGTCTGCACGCATTGTTACACAACCAGCTCTGATAATACGGCAGAGTTGTGCAGTCTTTGCACATCTGTTACCGCGGTACAAATGTAGCATAAGAAAAGAAATCCCTGAATCACTGCTGTACTGCACTGTGTGTGTAGATCCGCATCAGTCTATAACACAATAGGAATACAACGTTTCTTACCTAAAGGCGCCATACCTGTACAAGTGCGATAATTTGAAAACAATGCAAATGCAATAACGCTTAGCTTAAAACGTTTTGGTAAGACCGCCAAGTCGAAACTTTGAATAACAGCACTAGACTATATAGGCCTACTGTATACAATCTCGCAAGCGGCGTGGCGCAGACTGCCAGATAAGAGTGTCAGTGCATTTTGTCTCGGATTTTACACGCAGCGCCATGTCGTGTTTAAACCCCGCAGCACCTGCGGACGGCGCGGAGCTTGTAACCTAAGGGTCCGAAAACGTCAAAAATACGCAAAAAGCAAGGTAAAATCCTGCAGTGAGGGTCGAAAAATCACTAAACATGACTTTCACGATTTTTTTCTTTGGCTTAAGCTGCGGTTATATGTAAAACAAAAAAAACCCCATCGGCCTCATTTGCGTGGCATAACAAATTTTGTGCAACATTTTACGTTACACGGTGCATTTTCAAACTTTCGCGATTCTTAAAAATCACTATCAATTTTTCGGTTAGATTAATACAAATTTCTATCAGCTAATGCATGTTTTAATCATGCAGACACGGCTAAAATTAAAAAAAAAACACTAAAACGTTTGTAAAAAAAGTTTCTAAAACATTCTTGTCTTCGCGTAACCACGGCCGTATATTCAAGAAAGTAAACGATCATATCTGCAGTTGGAACAAAGAAATTAAGCAACTATAGTGTGCTAGACTGAACGCATGGTATGTGTGCATGCTGCTCCGCGGGACCGCGGGTCAAATCTTTTAACGGATGACTGCATATCGTTACCGTACCGTTAGCTTATGCCACTCAGCTGCCATTGCCCAATACTAAAAAGTTAGCGCTGCTGGTAACGAGTAGGTCTAGCAATTTTCTTCGCACCACCGTCAGCCAGTGCTTGTAGTGGTACAGCACTAGAGCGTGGCACATCACAAGTATAGCGTGCAATCGCACAATTTCGAAAACGACTGGCCTCGGCCATTGCAGTGAAGAATGGTCACGCTGAACACTGTGTTCAAGTACGGAACACTTTAATGATCGAGACCACACTGTTCAGTTGACCACGCAAAGCACTGTTGAGGACAGAATGGCAAACATTGTATCGGCACAATTTTTAGCAGAACGTCTTAACTACAAAGGTCATCAAATTGCAAAGTGTCAAAATGTTCTCATTACAAAATCGTAGATTTATGGCAAACAAGTACGTGTATGTTATTTATTAACATACTGCAAAAAACGGTAAACATTGGAAAATGCATTGTGTACAGAGCCTGTTTGATTTTCTTAAAACGCGGCGACTATTTATATGGCGGCCGTACAAATAGCCGCTAGGCCAGGTCGCCGGACAGCTGGGCCGACGACCGGATAAATAGCCTAGTGGCTATTCATACGGCTACCGGACAAATATTTTGTGCCATCTTGAAAAGACATCGACAACGGACAAAATGTTTTGCTATTCTGTTTTCGATATAAGTTCCAGTTTTCATGCGCTACCCTATACATGTACGATGTACGCCTGTGTTGTTTTAAATGCCAGTTCGTTTGACTGAATGTCGTCGTATCTAATCCGAGTACTTTTTTCGTTGCTCGCCGCAGAGACGCTCACTGTGTTTACAGCAAAAGTGCACAGCACGTTCGTGAGTCGCGAAAAACTCGTTCAGTTATCTGCACCATTTCAGTTCGCGACGAACTTTCGCGCGGTGTCTATACAGGGTGCACGCACCGGCACGTATATATACAGGGTGGGCCAAAAAAACCGGACCTGTTTGAGCGTTGATAACTCAGCGATGGTTAGTGGTAGAAAGACGTGTGGTACGTCAAAAGTTTCAGAATACTGCAAAGAATAAACGACAAATTTGCATAGTAAAGCATTTAAATATTCTTTGCCTGATTTGCATAAATATTCGTCATCCCCGAAATTCTGTCAAATTTGACTGTAACATATGCATTTAACATGGATATTTGAGCTTTTATAACTTAGCGATGTTTGTTGATGGAAAGGTGCGTAATATGCCAAAAGTTTCTTGTGTACAGGAAAAGTGTACAACTTGCATGTTTTACCATTTAAATATTCTTTACCTGATTTACACAAAACTGCCCCACCCCTAAAATCATGCTAAATTGGCAGTAACACATGAATTTAAGTTGATTTTCATTCAGCATACAGTGAAATATCAACAATCGTTAACACATACGT
>Ga0209367_1011929_pt1 | contig 11446 bp, 7 predicted proteins | sample WorMetLIZISLAND2_FD_187412 | JGI IMG/M metagenome (GOLD analysis project Ga0209367, IMG submission 187412) | Marine gutless worms symbiont microbial communities from Max Planck institute for Marine Microbiology, Germany - Olavius geniculatus... ... | reverse complement strand
TTTTTGATGGGTGAAGGGGCGGGGAGGTGGGAGTAGCGGCGGTAAATCGACAGCCATTTGACCTGGACCCTCTAGCTTTTTTTAGGCAAAACGAAATTTCATAAGCAAGTTTTCTTATCCGTAGAGTCAGTCACAAGTAAGTCTATTATAAGATGTACAGGCGAGAATTTTTTTAGTACAAAAAAGTTTTAAGACCGTTTACATTTTAAGAGGTCCTCATAGGCCTACACAAAGTGATGAACACCAGAGCTCTCATCCGGTGTGTGCTGGACAGTGGACAATGTTTACTAGGTTAATTCAGCGGAAGCCATTCGCTACGCTAATTGCTCGAGTCAGCGTCAGTGGCATACTCCAGTCCACGCCGCTCATAACATTGCCTTCTTCTACATTGTCTCCGTCGTCGGCGACTGTGCTCTATGGTCGCTGGTCGCGTTCTACCTCTGGCGACCGCACATTCCCGCCGACTGCTGCATCGGTCTCGAACAGTTTGCCGGAGTCAGTCCGGTCATCGCCGTCACTGCAAGTTTTCCGCAGTTGACTGAAGATCGAACTTTTTGCTCGTCTTACAGCTGTTGTGAGCCTGACTAAAAACGTCTCATTGCAATGATTATTACCATGTGTTTGCATTCTTTGCAGCCTTAGGCCTAAGGGCCTTAGCCTATGGCATGTTAAAGTACACTCGTTCACCATCATCGCCATCATCATCGTGCTGTGCAGCCGGTCCGGAGTAGGCCTAACGCGAGTATTAAATAATTTGTGATACAGAAAATCTTTCGCACCAAAAAATAGCGCTAATACCATTGCTGTCGAGGGAGGCTTGCGATGTACGCACGCAGTCAGTGCGCTGCTGCGTCGTCGCCATCGGCGCAATCACTCGTTATATAGTTCGCTCGTTCGTCGCTAGGTGAAGGAAAACTGATTCTGCGACCGCCAACGCTCCGCAGCTGAATATTTCATGCGTCATGAGCAGCTGCTGTTAACAGCAGTCTTTATGTCGTCGTTCGATGGTCATTATTGCTGAAGACGAGTATTTGCTCGCAAAAAAACGTTTCGGCTAACGTAGGTCTACACACGGTATGTCACCGTATGTGGTGTGCATATATTGTTAATTTGAACGCTTCCGTTTCCGTCTGTTAAACGACATTAATAATTGTCATCGTATTTTTTGCCGTGTAGATTTTGGTAAATATATTATATGCAGCAGTTAAAATACGAGTACATTATCATCACAGACTCACAGTCATCACCATTTAAGATAATCATTACCTCCGCCAAAAAGGTAATGTTTTTGCCGGTTTTTGTTCGTATGCTTGTCTGTCTGTTAACAAGATAACTCAAGAAGTTATGAACGAATCTGACTGAAATTTTGAGAAAATGTCAGGCATGGCATCAGCTACAAGTGATTTAATTTTGGAGGTGATCCGGCAGGAATCCTGAATTCTGGATCACTTTGAAATTTTCGTTACCATTGCGTTAGAGGGGGCATAAGGGAACCGCTGGCAAAGCGAATATGGTGACGCCACCTGGCGAACGACATTGCCTTGGCGGAGGTACCGGCGGGCTATGACTGCTTTATAGTTAGTTACTACAAATCTCTTAACGATATAAAATTTGCGGATATTCGCCGGGGTTTCCTGCAAATATAGGGCGTCAAATGACGGCGGGTTGTCGAAAAGCGGCGTCTTTCAGCGGCTCTAGTCGCGATGTTCTTCTTCTTCTTTTCCAATAATGCACATATCCTCTTGCGAGTAATGTCGTGCATGGCAGAGGTGCATGAAGTGCCGGGAACAACTGTTGAACTGTTGTTGGAACCTTTAGAAATTTAACTAAAACTTACGACAAAAATATTCAGCATGAATTTTACTTTCTGTCGGGATACCGATTATGCGGATAATTACGGGTGTTCTTCAGAAAGGCCACGTCAAACACCCAGTGGGTGTGTTTGCCCAAGGAGCCCTGGATCCAGGTGCTCCTTGGTTTGCCTAGGCCTATAGCTGTTGCCTGTGTCCCAGCTAGCCTCTTAGAGACCGTATGTTGTTTCAATGCTACATGGTGGTAGGGCCTACGTGACTGGTAAGTTGCCGACTTCAGAGCGTCGGCTTGCGGATCGTGATCTGCAGAATATTTCGGATCCGCCGACGGATTGACTATTTTAATTTGCCGGTAGTATGTGATCGTAGACGGTGTATTGCATTGCGCTGATTGTGGCTGTACTTTTGTGTTGTAATAGGGCCTAGGCTAAAGACGGACAAGGATGTTGAAATCAGCGTGGAGTAAGATACACCTGCAGGCCGCAAGGCTCAACAGAAGCAACAACGTCAGCAGTAGAGATGCGCATCATCATCATCTTCATCGTCTGCATCATCAGCCGGCGTATACACTGTATCACAATTACACCAGCGACATCGACATTCATTCCACGCCGCTGGACCCACCGTCCCAATCTTATGACCAGGTCATAGGTCAGAGTCGTCACAAGGTCGCTGCTGCAGGTCACTCGCTGACCGCAAAAGTTTTAGCCGCAGCCATTCTGACGTCGTTTCTTGTCGGACTGGTTCTTGGATTGATAATTCACGGCAATGACACTGTGGCATCACCGTCCGGTCGACATTTGCATTTAGCCGCGAACCGGGTGACACGCATTGTTACATTTCTCTCACTGTAATGATATTACGAAACGCACGCTGAAAATAACATAGTTAAATGACTGTTAAATATATACTAAACCAATTTTATTATTAGAAAGCCTGATGAACTGTAGCCTACACTAGTGGCCAACAAAGTTAGAACAAGAAAAGATATAACCACCGAATTTGTGTGGTCGTCCGTCCATTTGTCGAGCGTTTCAAGCGCCGACAGTAAAATAAGCCTAATAAGTTATAGGCCTGAAAAGTTTTTGTGCTTCCAGTCGCAGCCGACGAATTAAAAATTAGAAACACAACAACCCATAAAGTTGCATAAACAAGTTCACACGCTCATTAATTCTCATAAGTAACAATACTGCAGCACTGCATAACAAACTAGATGCAAAAAATTTATTTACAGTTAGACTTTGAATTAAAACTAAAAACTGCAAAAATTGAAGATTAGACTCGAGATTTTTTTAGAGACGAACGACAACCGAAAGCACAGAATTATTGTAGGCTTTAGGCCTAGTTTTCAGTCGGCGTTTGACGCGTCTGACCGGCCAGCGCGCGATGTAAATAGGCGTCATTTTTGAGGTTTTTGACTTTCATTGACCTTGAATCGACTTTTATCTTCTGAACTAAACATAGGCAAAACGGTTCTGTTCGTTCTTTGTAGACCAAGTTCGGTTTTCTACGCATTTTGTTTTCGAGTTTGTCTTCGAGTTAAGACGGACAGACAAACGGACGTGGAGGACGGGTGTTAGGCGGCTTTTGGTTTTCGTGCTTCAACTTTTGATTATGCATAAGCCAATATTTCATGAATGCATACCTGTGACATCACATCACGTGATTGTTGTCGTAATCAACAGGAGCAGCAGCAGCAGCAGCTTCATCAGCAGCAGCGTGATATAACGGGCCTGCGTCATCGTCAGTTATTGATGGAGTCAATCAGCGCTGACAGCATCCGTGACAACCTGAGGTACATGTAGGCCTACAGCCAACCAGTTTAGCTAACAGCTAATAGGCAATCAATTCACATGTAAAAAATAATGCAGGTAAACCTGTTTCGATAACTCGATTTATTTTCGACCAGCTACCTTTAATACGTTTAACGCGCGAAGCATATCTTCATAAGCTTACATTTTATCCATGCTACAGCAATACTTTAACTGTCAGTCTATTTGTTTGGCATAATTTATTATTTCCGCCTAAAAGAAAATTTAAATTATCTGTTTTCAGGCTTTTTGTGTCATAGTTGCAATTTTTGCTTTTTTTATAAGTGGAGTTTTTGTTGCGCAAGTAAAACTTGTCGGCTGTTATTAGGGCAGTATTTGAAATATTGCCTTTCAATTGTTTGATATTATCCATAATCGGATTTGTCAATATCGATAAATATATTTAAGTCAGATGATATTCCGCAGTGATGTCGAAGAATAATGTGTTCAGTGATCTCTGTGTGGATCAGGCGTTACACGCAGCGCGTTCACATTGCCGGCACGCAGGCCAACAATCGACTGAGAGATACTTTGCGTCATCAGCTTCAGCAGCTGCGTCATCTGCGCGTCAAACTCTACAGCTACAACGCTCTGCTCTCATACCCAGACTGGTCAGTGCAACACGCGTGTTGTCAAAACGCGTCCAGTTTTAAGCAAACGACTACCGGCTGGAAATTGCCGCGAGTTTCCGCTTTTGTTAATTGTAGCCTACTTTTTGGACGTACATTAGGAATACATTTAATTCTACTGTTACCTTATATAGATTTGACAGGGATCGCACGACATTTTGTTGCGTTGTCTGATAAAGGTGGGTTGAACATACTTGTAATATGGAAATAGGTTTTCGAAAGTTTCGAGTGCGTTACTTTTTTGTAGAGTTTCACCAAACCACGTGACTGATTACTTGGACTGCAGAACTGCTAAGACTTGACTAGTGGGCTTATATTGGCGCACGCGGATTCAGAGGGGAACAATACGAAGACATACGTTTTTAAAGATTTTAAAAAATTTATTTTGTACATTTGTGGTGCACATAATTCAGACGAAATAATTGCTTCACTATTGCAACTTGACTAAAAAATAACCGACTTCTCCAACCCCTACATATCGGTCGCCTTACCTCTCCACTGCAAACATGGGCAGATCCAGGAGTTGCATTTGGGGCGGGTCGAGCGCCAAAAGCGCTAGCAGAGTCGAAGCGCGGCGCTGAGGAGGGCTAGGGTGTGGGAAGAGCGTGCCCATGCAGTGAGGGGGTGTCCCCTTTCCACAAAAAGAAGTCGGTCGGGGTGGGTGGCAGTTTCTCTGTGCGAAAATGTTTGATATCGTTATGTCGATATGGCGTATTTGTGAAAGATTTGGTGCAAAATTTTGTTTTTATCCGTGACCCAAAACAGTAACAATAATTCGGAACGCAAAATGGAGATTGACTTCGGCGCGATAAAGTTTATATCGTTTATTATTACTTATTTCTTCTACATAAGAGTAGCCTGAAATTCGAGTCGGGAGGTGCCGGAAAGTTACGCCAAAAGCAAAGAGCAAGGATTGAGCTTTTGGGAAAGGGGAGGAAGGAGGGCATAAAAAGCCAAAAAGCTCTAAAATGGATAGCGAGTAATAATTTTGTTCGTTTTATTGCACAAATTTATAATGCACTGCATTGACAAAGCAAAATTCATACGCAGGTTGTCCAGGTCTATCTTTAGCCATTTCAGCAAAATTCACTTTTAAAATGTGTGTCGCAACCCGAAATCGCAAAATATTCACTAAAAATCTCTATTATGGAGGTTCAAGGTCATTCATTCAAGGTCATCGATGTTGACACTCCTAAAAAGCTTGTCATTAGGGCTTGTTATGATAAGCAGGATGTCTGTACCTATCTGCAACAGTTTTATGCTAGACGAGCCAATATCAGTAAAATAACCACTTTTTAATGGGGTACCCCTTTTGACGCTCGCGTGCGCAGGCCTCCTTAAACCTAGGGGGTCGGCACTTGGACTGCTAAAATCTGCGTTTAATGTTGAAAATTTCGTACGCAAATTGTTTTGCTCCTTCTTAAAATATTTCGTCGCAATCCACTCTTGAAATGTGCGCTGCAGCCAAGAATTGCGAAAAATTTACTAATAGCCCATCTACTTTTACTAAATTTACTAACTGAATTAACTTACTTATTTTTAAATTTACTTACTTACTTGCCTCAGATTCGGTGAGTTTCTCGCTGACATTGTGCGCTTTATAAATAAAATTGAATTAAATCTTTTGGGGGTTCAAGGTCGTTCAAGGTCATCGATGTTGATAAATCTTAAAAGCCCGTCATTAGTGTTTGTTGTGATAAGCAACATGTCTGTACCTATCTGCAACCGTTTTTACACTAAACGAGCCAATATCGGCAAAATAACGTCTTTCTATCGGGGGTACCCCTTTTTGATGCCTTCGTTCGAGGGGAAGCCCCACACCCAGGGGCACGAAATTTTGTGACAAAAAACTAGAGTCCTTTTAGGCAGCCCACGGTAAACATTTCGTCATTCTAGCTTGCACTGTTTTGATACAGATCAAGAGTGTGATGGGAAGACAGACGGACAGACTGACGGTCTCTAAATTGACATCCGAGTCGCCGCGCTGCCTGTTAGTCGAGACTTGAATGTCTCGATGGGCGGGGAAATGACGACGTCAACTGGCAATTGGTTTTAAATCCGGATAGTTGTAGGGAAAAGCTGTAGTTGAAAACGTTGACGCATCCAGCCGCAACACGAAATTTAACTCTATGTTGTCTCGTACGTATTCTTGTTGCGCATCATGCTGTATAGCAATTGCACAACGAAGTAAGTGAAGTTTGTGCTTCAAGAAACATTGTGCTTAGTTGGTTTATCACATTATAGCCAGTTGTACATAGGACCAAGTTCTACTTACTCGATTTGTGTCTGTGTCGTTGTAGGCCTACATCTTACTGCTAGGCCCTGCATATAACAAAGTGTACTGCAAACCTTCGACAAATCGAAAGTCTACCGCAAATCGTCTGTGTATTCTAAGTTTTTATCTATTTTTTTCAGTGACAAATTGTATGATGCTTGTAAAAATAAACATTTAAAAACTTTGCACAAACTTTGTAAAACAAGTCCACAAAAATTGAAAGCCTGTACGACAAATGTACCACATACTGACGTGCTTTATTATGAGTGAAATTTTTCTTGACATCAGTTGTTTTTGATGACATATGTTCTGATGTAACTTGTGAGCAGGGAAAATCCAAACACGGTGCAGATTGTTGCCAGCAACGGCACAGTAGTGTATGAAACAGAGTACCGAGGACCATCTGTCGACGGCGACTCAAGACCTGCCGACCACCCAGAAGTTACCGAACCATACATCACATACTCACCGAACGCTAGTGTTCAGGTATTAATCACTATCATTATATCATTAATGTCATATCGCGCCATTTTACATCAGTGAAACCGACGGTGCATTACGATAATTAAAGTTGCGAAAGCAGATACGTTTTGAGAACTTTATATAGTATGAGAGCTTGCCAAGAAAACAGGCCGTGGCAGAATAAAAGTTATGGAATCCTAATACGATACTTGGTTCCAAATACTTGGTCCGCAGACGGTGAAGGCGCTCTTTCTGAACCGGGTCCGTGGTGGGCATATTTCACTGTTTATACCAGTTTATCGTTTACAAATCTTTCACTGCGGTTGCTTTTATTTGGCAGCCGTTGGCTTAATGACGTGCGTTAAACGTACGTTTGATGTACGTTAATCGTCAGCTCAGTGGCGTGCGCATCTCATGGGCCCCCATTTGTTAGCATTATCGGCAAATCAAAATTGTGAACGATAACACCCTGATGTTGTCATTGCTGTCGTGATTGTTCAGGGAAGACTGGTTTGCGCTGACCTCGGCCGACCTTCCGACTATGAGCTGCTGATTCGACACAATGTTTCACTTAACGGCACAGTTGTCGTCATTCGGCACAACGCCGCCGACATATCTCCCTTGGTAAAACGTTTAAGTTCACCTCGCACTGTATTCATAACGCACGACTGCCTGCGATCGTGGCTGATACGGCAAACGACGATGTAGTCTGTGCGATCTTACGGCAGTCTTAAGTAGGTTAGACCACTGTCTGGAGTAATATAAGGTCGTACTGCGTACTTATTTACCCACTCCAAACTATAAAGGTGCACATAAATACTCTCTGTCCAATGCAACGTACACAACGCCAGAATAGATACCGCAGTATTTTTGCGTTTTGGCTGTTGCGTCACTTCGTTCCGTCCTTCGCATTCGTTGCGTAATTGCTTGCGTACTTTTGGTACGTCATTTGCATCAAAAAACGTACGCAAGAGTTTTGTTTTACGTGCGCTTTTACAAAACGTACAAATTCTGGTCATTGCGTCGGCGTACAACTTTGTAGCACAACTTTGCATATCAGATCACTTCTTTACAGACCCGTGTGACATTGCACAACATTGTAATTAATTCGTAACGCATTGAGCTAATAAAAGTACAACTTGCTTTGAGAACGTAGCCGTTTATTCTAGCCATAGACCTCTTAGAGGTCTATGATTCTACCTGATGGTGACCAATCAATGACGTAATAGTTTTTACCTGTGGGCAGATGCGAGTCGCTGAGGTGCACGGCGTCAGCGGTCTACTGCTCTATACCCACGTTCAGTCTCAGCATCAGATGGTACCCGGCTGGGCTGTCAGACGTTCCAGCGCCTACTTACTTGGCGATCCCAGCTCACCGAATATGCCCAACAAAAGTAGGTTTTAACTGACTCCATTCGTCGTCGAAGATAGCGTTCGTCTGCGTTTCTCAACGTTTTCAATAACAATGGTGTGGACATATTTGCACAACGCAGCAACTAGCTTTTCAAATGTCATTTTTATATGGTAAAATGTGAAGTAACGCCGTGGCTAAAATTTTTGTATAGGGTGTGACTTTTCCTTTCTTTTATCCTTGTCTTTTTCTCCCCTGTTTACCGATTTTAGTGAAGCACCTTAGAACCCCCGCTGTCTTCTCCGTTTTTAATTATTGACTTTCACTGCCATCTTTTGCACTCGTTCTCGTGGCCTGCGCCATACTTTTGTTGCTATAGCCTACTCGGAAATTTTGGCTGGCTAAGCCACTGAGTATAGATTATTCTGATTAATGCGTGAAGCGGTATTGTAATCTGCGGTGCTTTTCAGGGTTTGGGCCACGTGACAAAATGGCGGCAGGAGATGGACTACCGATTATTCCGGTCCATAGCATTTCAAACGACGACGCACGGCAACTACTGCAGTATACGTTCAATATCATACACTTAAGTTATTTCACACAGAATCGACATAAAACAGTACAGTAATAACACAGTGCAACACCAGTTATAAGGTGTTTACACGATCCAGCAAACGTCCAGCAAACTTTCAGCATACTTTCAGCAAACGTCTAGCTCTATTATAACACATGACAGCAAACGTCCAGCATTAGCACGTGTATTTTGAATACGTTTGCTGGAAGTTTGCTGGATCGTGTAAACACCCCATTAGATACAGCCTAAAACCTATCGATGAATTTCTGTGTGCGCTTCTCGATAGTAGTTGCTAATACAGAAACATTCAGATACCAACTCGATCTACAAACGAATAATTCTATAAGCATAAAATACAGTCGTCTTTAAAACATACTGATAGTGGTATTTGTTTACGAAACCGCTTCAGAGGCGGTCTGTGAACTGTTGTGCGTGTTTAAAGTGAAAGTCGTAACGCTGGAATTCTAGCGTCAAAAGTAACCACTGAGCTGATGCGATTCTGCTGCAGGTATTGCGAAGGCATTCACAGTGCGGCTGCTGACGCTGATGATGACGTCACCATGATGCAACGCCGCACCAATAACATCGACAGTGATGATTGGTAATAACAAACTCAGACTCGTGCCGTTTATACCGATTGCTTATGATGAACTCCTATAACTGTTCTAAGCAGGTTAACTGTAGACTTTTTTATCGTTTCTAAGCTGAAACCCGCGAATTTTACATACGAAAACCCCCCTTGTTTTTACGTTTCTGCCGAGAGTGCTCGTGACAGAATTTGGCAATCTCGGATGGTCTGATAAAACAAGAATGATGGTGCGGCTAGATGATGAGGATACATTTAACCGTTTGATTATTACAGCACACGAGAGTGACGTTTTGACAGACACGGACGCGCTGACAAACAGAATTGCGTTGGCTTCTGAAACGTACCGTATATTCTATACATATTTTGTGACGCGTGCAGGACAGTCACGACAGTGCGATTAAATGTCTACAGTGAAATGGAACGACGACATGTAACCAACATCATCGCCGTTATACGTGGTCAAGTGGAACCAGGTGTTGTGGCACATTGCTAGCCTATCAATATTTTTATTGCCTTCTATTTATTGTCATTAGTCTATTCGTACTCCATGTATTGTTTGCTTTGCTTTTATGTGGACAGAGGCGTCAGAATGTTATTGCTCATGTTCGAGTTAGACTTCATGTGTTCATTGCGCCTGGACAGAAAAGAACGATTCAGTTACATTATTTTCTGTATAAATTTACACATTTGTGGATAAATTGCTCAATTTTAAGCAACAATGCCGCAATTCGCATAAGAAAATAGTGACTGATGCAGCATAATATTATGCTTTAAGGCCCGAATGCCTAACTGTAGCTATGGGTCGGGTCGGGTCGGGTCAGGTCAGTTAAAAGTGATCCATGTTTAACTCTGAGTCATGCGGTGGCCACCAGCTTAAAAATTAATAATATCATTTATAAAGACGCGTACAGAGTAGGCTAACTGAACTGCACTGACACGGTTTAGTTTTGACAAACTGATCGATGGGCAAGCAGGGCGAGCTCGTTGGTTATTGGCTGACGCGTACGTGGGCGTAGTCACGTAGGCCACCGACGCCGTTAGACGGTGCGTACTGTAATGCATTGCTGCTTGTTTATTGGTCAGTTCGTCAAGAACTAAACCATGTCAGTTCCGTTTAGTTACGTCGCTCTGTGTGCGTCTTTAAGTGTGACTGTTGTAACAGACCGATACGTGTTGGTGGGTGGTCACTATGACTCGGCGACGTACGGCGCAGTCGGAGCAAACAGCGGCACCGCCGTGCTGATGGAACTCGCTAACGCTTTCTCGCGTCTCACACACACAGGTCAGCCAGTCAGTGACGCCGTAAATATCATCAAACTCAATAAAATATATAGTATTTCATTTGTTGTAATTACCTCCGCCAAGGAGGTAATGTTTTTGCCGGGTTTTGTTTGTTTGTTTGTTTGTCTGTCTGTGAGTCAGCAAGATAACTCAAAAAGTTATGGACGGATCTTTCTGAAATTATGAGGGAATGTCGGGCATGGCATAAACTACAAGTGGTTCAATTTTGGGCGTGATCCGGCAGGAATCCTGGATTCTGGATCACTTTGAAATTTTCGTTACTATTGCGTTAAAGGGGACATAAGGAAACCGCTGAAAAACCGAAGATGGTGACGCCACCTGGCGAATAACATTGCCTTGGCGGAGGTACCTGCGGGCTATGACTGCTTTTTAGTTTTGAAAGTGTTTTATGACGTAACATTCTCACTATTGGACTGGATTATATATTTTATACATGTATGTTGTACCAGCAGTAGGCGTGGTGTAGTGGTAACGCGTCTGATCCGATCAGCGAAGTTACTGTACGCCGGGCCCGGCTAATACTGCGATGGGTGACTGCCTGTGGGCAGGTAAACCATCTCGGGATGTAACCAACCGCCTAGGTCAACTCAGCCTTCCATCCCTCTGGGGTAGGTAAATCGAGTACCGGCCTATCTGGCTGGG
>Ga0209367_1011928_pt1 | contig 11446 bp, 7 predicted proteins | sample WorMetLIZISLAND2_FD_187412 | JGI IMG/M metagenome (GOLD analysis project Ga0209367, IMG submission 187412) | Marine gutless worms symbiont microbial communities from Max Planck institute for Marine Microbiology, Germany - Olavius geniculatus... ... | reverse complement strand
GTCAAGGTGCTAATCGTTATTGACTGTAGTCAATGTGTTAATGCTCATAACTGTCACACTCCACACTAGGCCTAGTCTGTCACCACAATTGCCAAAGCGTTTAATGTTATATCCGAAGGCCAGCATCAGATGTCAGGTCGCTGTCTACAATTGGCGACGGTAATTGTGCGTACCGCACCGTGTCCTTGTGTGTTTGTTTTATTTTTATTTACTTTTTAACAATTTAAAGTGGGAAATATCTGGCTGAAAGCAGTAGCTGCTTTCGCGCATAACAATTAAAAAATGCATTTAGTGAATTTTAGCCGACCGTACTTAATCAACGGTCAAGCTATTGTCATGGTTGTCATCCGTCCGTCTTTCCGCCCGACCCTTTATCGTTCTCTAGTTACTCGTGTTTTCCGTATTTAGATAATGTTTGCAACTAGTGAATTTTATACAGTTTATACCGAAATGCCTAAATCCCACTTTGTTTTGCACCCGAAGGAGGATATATAGGTCTACACCGTGTCCTGAAAATGTCTCTTCTTCCTATGCCAACAATCTGGCAAGTTTTTTAATTGCATTTTTTCATCATGGTCCACACGCTGTCCGACAGCTGCCAGTCCGACCTTCAACCATATTGTGCCGTTGGTTGCAAGGTCGACTTCCGAGCCGCTGGATGACGACGATGACCGGACGTTTGATTACGCAAATTTCTTCACATATGGTCCGTTGCGGTTCGTTGCAGTGATTAGTCATACCCGTACAATATACAGTGTTGGGCTAGTTACTTCCAAAAGTAACTAGTTACCGTTACTAGTTGCTGTCTCCAAAATATAACTAGTTACTCAATTAGTTACTTCTATAAAATTGTAACTAGTTACTTTGCTAGTTACTATAAAAAAGTAACTATTTACTTTGCTAGTTACACTGTTTCCTAAGCATTCTAATAATGCACTGTTACAAGTGGCAACATGGTTTGTACTAAATCAGTATTTTAAGCACCACAACAAAACATTGAAGATTTATAATGTCCCAAGACACAGCACAACTCATTAGTCATCAACATTTATGTGGTGCATTCCCGGTATATATGCTAATGCTAAGCTTATACTCTAGCATGTGTACAAATTAGTGATGTCTTGATATCAGGATATCAATTTCAATACAATATCGATACGATATTTTACCAAATATCACGATATCAATTTCGATATTGTAAAAATAATAAGTATGTAAATCTTACACAACCACAGGAACAAAATGTGAACATTGAGCAAGGCAGTATACTGTATTTAGATAACAAAAATGTTTTTCTTGGTAAACACTAAACTTACAGTTGCAACTGTAATTAAATTATAACACCACTAACTTGCTGTATTTGTAATCTTTCTTTTCAGTCACGCCGTGTAGTGAAGAATCTGTAGCAGATATCGTGAAAATATGGAAAATATCGTGATATATCGTGGTATTTTAAAAATTTTGCGATATATTGAAAGAGTCTATATTTTCGTCGATACGATTCGATATGCTATATCGATATTGAAAACAATATCAATATTTTCGATTTATCAAGTCGTCACTAGTACAAATGCTTCATTATCGATGTTTGAGGCCTAAATGCATGTGCGTGTTTTGTGTGCATGTGGCAGGCAGGTTGCTGTCAAAGTCTACCCTGGTTTCCAGTTTGTCATCTATTTTGTATTCAGCTGGACGGCGTGGCATTTGTAGACTGGCGTGAACATGACTATTGACTATACGGCTCTATATGGTAAAGCCGGATGGCCGGAGAAGCCGTTGATATAGGGGCAGTAGAATTGGCAGGTAGACAGGGTATCGCGGTGCCCGATGATGGGTGGTAACCCGTCCTCGCTGACTGGCGACCAGCGCGGTGGTCCGGGGGGCGGAGGGACGGGTGTCCCCCGTGACGTCACGGGCACCCTGCCCCGCCACTCTCTGGCGACCCCTCACCACGACCACACGGCGGCCAGCAGCGCCGCCGGTCTGCTCATGATGCGAGCGTCCTCCGCCGACGACCGGAAGAAGAAATCTTCCACCTCGTCCAAGCTGGCGACTCTGAGGAAGCGCCTGACGCACCGGGTGACGCGACGTCAGAGCCGGTCGCATGACAACGGGCGGGCGGTGCGCGAGCTGACTGCCACGTGGACCGTGCGCGAACTGCACTCTCTCAACGACGAGTACGAGGCCACGGCGGCACTCAAGGAACTCACGGCACTGGCGAACACGGCGCGACCCCGAGCCAACAGCGTGCAGGACGACCTGGCGGCGCTGTACCAGCACAAGCACTGCACCGACGTCGACCTGGTCTTCCAGGACACCGTGTTCCCAGCGCACCGCGCCGTGCTGTGCATCCGCTGTCCGTTCTTCCGCGAGCTGCTCGCCCGCCACCCGGAGTACGGCGCCCGAGTACCGGTCAGCGTGCGGACCCCCGGAGTCGACGTGGCCCTGTTCTCGGCCCTGCTTCGCTACGTCTACACGGGTGACTTTGGCCTGGACGAGGCCCACGTGGCCGGCATGCGCAAGCTGCTCACTGCCTTGGCGCACGAGTTCGGCGCACCCAACAGTTTGGAGCAGGACCTGCGTACTCTGCTCGACACTGGCGCCTACTCGGACGCTGTACTGGTCTTCGCGTCGTCGCCGCCCCCGCCGCCCTCAGACGTGGATCCGACCACCGCTGGCGCTGCGTCCTCAGTGGCGGGGGCAGGCGGGACTCTGCGGGGGTTCGCCGCCGACACTGGGTCTGGCTCGGGGTCCCGCCGGCCGAGGGGTGAGCTGCGCTGTCACAAGGCGATCCTGGCCGCTCGCTCGGCGTTCTTCCGCAACCTGGTGGCACGACGGGCGCGCTCTGGCGAGGAGCTGACCGAACGCGCTCTCAACACGCCTACACGCATCGTACTCGACGAGCAGGTACGGACAGTGCATGCAACTTCTGCATCAAAACTAGCGGGTGGGTGGTCTATTCGCATTTCCCTTCCCCTTTTTTTCTATTATGTCCTATTTTTTCTTTTTTCTCGTTTTTCTTTCCTCCCTCTTTTCCCTTCTGGCTTCGTTCATCTGCCCTTGACGTGAGGTCCAGAATGTAACCGTCAGTGAAAATTTTTAACATTTTACTTCGCTGTCGTTGAGTTTATGGCGCATTTTGAGATACTGTATGTTAAATTGATTTTTGTTGACGGTTTCGTGGTAAGAAAATGTGTACCGTTTTTGTGTCAGCAAGCTTTTATAGTACTGCTTCGTCATAAATGCTAAAGCAGTAAAGTTGGCATTGCCATAATTACTCCGGTACCGGTACAGTGCCGGTATTGTATTCGTTGTGTATAGGCCTACTACTAGTGTTCATAGATACATTAACAAAAAACTAGAAGGCGCTCGTAAGAGTGCATATCTCCGCCAAGTGAAGTAATTTAAACATTGCAACAACAACAACTACTACTACTACATTGTGACCGTGCGTCTATCTGGCACCGTTATGGAGATATGGCGCCTCAAAGACATGTACACAGACACACACAACGACGGACAGAATGATCAATCTCATAATCCCCTCCAATACTTGGCGGAGATAATAAGCTATTAACCCATTTGGACGAAATGCCTACAGGACTGGATGCGCGATTTGCCCAATTGGGTGACGGGTTTTTGCCCACCTAGTTTCGATGTGAAACTTGGTTGCTGTGGCAGGTACTACCGCGGCGCTACGCCCGGGCCCTGCTGACGGCTATCTACCTGGACGTGGTAGACCCGGCGTGCATCATGCGTAGCAGCGTCAGTCTGGGCACACTAAGTGAGGTCCAGGCAGCAGTGGCCAGTAGAACGCACGTCACGGCGACCGATGAGGCCATGGAGCTCTATCACATCGGACGATTCATCGACTTCCCCGCTCTCGCACATGGTAAGATATATAGCCTACCAGCTGATCTCAGTCTGTTGGTAGGCCTACGCTACAGATTGTGTAAAAGTAAAGTTTGAAGCAATGTTTTATGTAGGTTTCAATGCGGTCTACAGTGTATTTTTATGAAAGTGTGCCAGTGGGCCATGTGCAGCAACTTATAACACCGAAACGTACTTATTTCATGGCCGTGATCGACGGCGTGTTCTGCCTGGATATATACAAACGTGAGACGTTGTCGGTCGTCACGCTTCAGTGGAGTGACATTATGGGCACTTACAGCACACTAGACACTTATAGTATGAGAGATAGAGGGCTAAGTATAGGTCATGAAATTTAAAGGTCTACTGAAAAATTACTGTGTAAGCGGCCTAGACGAAGGCACAGAATTGCAGGAAATAAGAAGGAGGCGCATATTTTCTCAGAGCTACGGAGCGTCTCATGCCATACAGGATCACTATGCAGCCACCTGACGCAGGTGAATGCGTTTTGCCTTAACCCTTTGATGCCTAAAGCCTGTACGAATAGAAGACTGGGCTGATCGGGGTTGCTGATCATTATAGACCAAGATGGTTCACCTGTCCAAGTAGTAGCCGAGCTCGACGTGCAGCAACTTGTATACGAGATCAGTGCGTTAACCACTCGCTAAACTGCCGGCTTATTTCTCTGTCAGCTGAGCGCCGCAACGTTGTAATGGGTTAATGGTTGTGGTGTGATCGGTCCACCAACAAGGAAAACAAACAGGGTGGACGTTTGATACTAGCTGCAGCAATTAGCGGTAACATGTTGCTGATGCAGCTGTCTTCCTGGGATCCTGGGGAGGCCAGTAGGCGGCTTGGCTGGCTGGTGCGTGAGTAGTGGTCACTCAACAGTTGGTGGTGGTCTTTACATACATTGTATTAGCTACTAGTGGGTGGCACACGTTCATGGCCGTGTCAAGTCATGTGACCTTAATCAAATAATTAATCGTGCCACTCGCTGCTTAATGCTATTTTGTGTTGTGCACTACATGTATGTGTATATGTTTACGTGAGGCTGTGGGATCATTCTGCCACCTTTAATAAAATATTGTTACATTATTATTTCTTAAAAATATGCACGTAGCAAATGTACACTGTACAGTGTATATGCTAGTCAATAGATGAAGCTAAATACACCATAATATTGATGCTAGCCCTGTCTGAGGTTGAAATAATAAAATAATATATTTTGTAGAACTAACTTTCGCATGAACTCAAACAGGCTGAAAGCAAGAACGTCTGGCCTATGACAAGTACTGCCAAGTACTGGCTCTACACTGTGTTCAAAAAGAAAACACCCACTCACTTTTTCTTATATATCTCCATGGATGGCATGGATAATGTTTAGATCCACCAAATTTTTAGGAAATGTTTAGAAGGAAACAAGGAAAAGTTAAATATTCTTTGCTACCGGTGATGTCATGTTGACGTTATATTTCTGTATTTGTTGTGGAGCTGCAAGTTTGCGAAAGATGTTTCTGCACAAAGGACAGACAATTGAATATTGATGGAATGAAACTTTTGAGTAAAAAAATTGACATGATCAGCAGTATCAAGCCGTTTGACTGATAGCCAGCAAGTGGTCATCCATGCGGTGATGCAGTGTGCGAACGCCAGTCAACATCAACAAAGTTGAGGATCTTGCACTCAGCCAAGAAAATAAACCACAGAAACAGTTCACAATGAAAAATTATGTGATGGATTGGCATATTTTTGGGTTCAGTCAACACAGTGACCAATTGGTGTGTTTTAACATTTCATCAGCTGTCTGTCTTCAGTGGTAAAACCCATAATTTGCAAACCTTAAAACATGACGTCATCAGTAGGAAAAAATATGTAACTTTTCCACCACTGGAATACTTGTTTCCTCCTAAACATTTTCTGAAATTTTTGTGCAAATCTATGCATTTTTGACGGAGATACAAAAGAAAATGTGAGTGTCTGTTTTTTTTCTAGCTGTTTTTTTCTGAACGCAGTGTAGAATTCTGAAAAACTTACTAGTATTCTTGGAGACTGGCATAATCTGGAGTTTTTTTCAAAATAATGAGGTGGATAAACAGTGTTAGTAACTTTAGGCAGGACTGGTCTCAACTGCAAAAAATTCCAACATTAAATGTTAATTTATCAATCACACATATGGCATGCAAATCAGAGTCAGTTAGATTTCAGTCCGGGAAAATGTCACAGCGTCATATTTTAAGTTTTACGTTATAACTGTATTTCTAAGTAACTATCTATCATTATATATCTATGTAAAACATATCATTTTTTCGGTTCATGTCCTAGATTAAACTGACATCTTGTCAGTCAGTTTTCAAGTGCACACTCTGTATTATGTAATTTTATTGCATTATATAGTGAGTGCTATAGAAGTCAGACAGAAGATGCTGCTGTTTCTAAGAGACATATTGCTTGCTGCTGAAAAGATAATATCCTATCATCTTTTGGCACAGATGGGCTGAGCTATTCCCACAGGCACCTGATGTCATCTAATCTATCATTGCAAATCAATTCTCTTGACATGTAGTAGGTTGACTCAACAGAGACTAGACGATGGTACTTCTTATGTCAATCAATACTGCATAGTGCTGGCCGGAAATAAAGTAGATGAATATTGGAAAATCAGAGATACGTAAAAATAAATGCTCATAAAGGGAAACCAACAAAAACTGTAGAGCTTATTGTAAATAGTGTGAAATGGCCACCTCTGATTCTGCATTTTATGCCTAATTACAGCTGATAAGTAGTAAAATAAACTGATATTTTGCTAGACTGACTAGGTAAGAGAATAGCTAGAAAAAAATGAAGTTATGCCATCTCTGTGCTGCAGCACCTTTTACGCGCAACAGCAGCTACTACTTTCAGAGTGTCTTAGCCATCACAATTCTGTTCTTCCATCTGTCTGTCTTTTATTTGTATATTAACTTAGCGTAAACGCCCCAATTTTCAGCTTAACTACTGAACCGGAACTGTTATAAGCTTATAAGCTTTTGCGGGTCTCATGAGCATTAGCTCAAATTTCTTGTTTCTACTAGCCACAGGATCTCAGACATAGCAGTCCACGGCATGACAATTTGCAGTGGTGTTGTGGCAGGGACAGGATGCAGGCAGCCAGTTGCCCAGCCTAAATTTTGTGCTGTCTGAACATTGTTGGAAATCTTGATCTTTTCCAAAAATTATCGCTTAAAAGTGCAAAATTTGGGGGTTGAAGAACCCCCTATTTTAGGACATTTAGAGGCAAAATTGAAATTTTGTGCTCCTGTAATCTCACCAGTCAGAAATTTGCAGTGTTTGTTGGAAATTTGCAACTGTCTGCGGTCTGCCCTGCCTGCTTTTTTTTACCCACGAGGCCTTTGGCAATTTGCACGTACACTAATGCAGCACAAGTATGAGCAAGTATGCTGTAAGGTGCTGTTGCGTCCAGGTTGTGAGGACATTATAGCGGAGGCCTTGACCGTGGACTCTCTACCGTCAGTACTGCAGTGGAGCTCCAAGCCTCACGGCAGCATCTGGGTTCACCGGCAGGCCATCCAGTTTCTGCGTGAGGAATTCTCGCAGCTGGTTCAGCCGTGCCATCTGCCCGTGCTCTACGAGCTGTCACGTGATTACCTGCTGGACGCCGTTAGCTCCGACTTTCTTCAGGTTGGTCCATCCATCCAGCTGCCATTTCTGATTAGGTTTTTTACGCGTGAAAGCAGAATGCTTCGCGCGTCTTTGCCATCGTCTGGGCATCTGTCCGTCTGTCACACTCGTGATTTGTATCAAAACGGTGCAAGCTAGGATCAAAAAACTTCACTTTGGGCTGCCCCAGATCTCTAGTTTATCGTTATCCCATAAAAAGACGTCATTTTGCCGTTATTAGCTCGAATAACGTGAAAACGGTTGCAGATAGGTACATGCATGCTGCTTATCATAACAAGCACTGGTGACAGGCTTTTTGGATTTATCAACATCGATGATCTTGAATGACCTTGAACCTCTCAAAAAGAGGTTTTTAGTGAATTTTTCGCAATTTTTGGATGCAGCGCACATTTCAACACTGAATTGCGACGAATTGGCTGGAGATAGACTAAGACAACCTGCATATGAAATTTTCAGCACTCAACGTAGATTTTAGCAGTCCAAGTCCCGACCCCCTAGGTTCAAGGAGGCCGTCGCAGGTGGGCATCAAAGACAACTACCTCTCTAAAAAGTGGATATTTTGGCACAATTATCTCGTGTAGCGTGAACACGGCTGCAGATAGGCACAGACATGCTGCTTATCATAACAAGCACTGGTGACAGACTTTTGAGATTTATCAACATCGATGACTTTGAACGACCTTGAATCCCCAAAAAGGGGTTTTTGGTGAATTTTTTGCACAATTTTGCGCTGCGACACGCATTTGAAGAGTGAATTGCGCCAGAATGGCTGGAGATAGACCAAGACAACCTGCGTATGAAATTTTCAGCATGGCATGTAGATTTTAGTAGTCCAAGTCCGGACCCTCTAGATTCAAGCAGGCTTGCGCACGTGGGTGTCAACGAGAGGTACCCTTGTAAAAAGTGGTTATTTATACTCTGTTGGCTTGTCGAGCGTGTAAATGGTTGCAGATAGGCACAGCCATGCTGCTTATCATAACAAGCACTGATGAGGAGCTTCTTACGAATGTCAACATCGATGACCTTGAATGACCTTGAACCCTAAAAATATTGATTTAACATGATTTTTTGGCGATTTTTGGCTGAAAAATAGTGAATTAAGATGAAATGGATGGAGATAGACTAAGATTACCTGCAAACAGGAACTGCTACAGGCTTTCACGCGTCTTCGTGAGCTTTGCTCAAATTACTTGTTGAAATTTGTACTTTATCCCGATTTTTTATCTCAGCTTTTAGGCAGTTATTGTACATCACTAGTCATTCTTGTAAACTTACGTTTATTTTTTATTGATTGATTGGTTGGTTGATCGATTGATTTTGCACTGGATCATTCTGAATTTGAATGGAGGACAGTGCTGGCATTGGTGATGTCCAGATTCTAAAAGAGTCGTGGATTTCGATACTCGTGGCATTTAAGGTTTTGGTCAGTGGTCATGTCTCTAATATGGCACATTTCCTGGAGATTTGAATACTGGTGGATTTGGTGATCTCATAATTTTCAGCAGGAATTGTGTTTTGGTCACATGCATGTAGGGCTGTCATAAGTGATCGGTGTTCCTTTTGTCAATAGAAGATGAGAATCACATGAGGTTTCATGTTAGTACCCACATTATCACACATTATCAGTACCCAGTACTGATAATGCTGTATGATTCTGATATAGGCTTGTGAGCTTGATGTTCTCACCGCAGTCATTAAATGGGGAGAATACCAGCTTGTCAAGCGTCTCGAAGAACGAGGTATGAATTTTGTACCAGTAGCTTAAACATTTATTGTCACCAGTTTTTTTTCTGAGTCTGGTATCATTTTATCAGTGTTTTTATTAGTCATTGGAAAAAACACACATATACGCATTGTATAAATTTTCTTTTTTTCGCACAAATTCAGATTATTCAGTAGTCCCTTTGGTTTACAGTCTTTGTTGATCGTGTTTTCTGGGTCTGCCAAGTCTGTCTAGTTTGTTTCAGTTATAATAATAATAATAATAAACTCATTTGTATAGCGCCAGTATGTTGATTGACTTCAGGGGCACTGAGGCCTTACGAGCTGCAGAATTAATGGCTTTACTAAGAAAAACGACAAACGATTTTGGTGCTGACATAATATGTGGTCATCCATCCATTTGCTGAGCGAATCTAAGGCATTGACAGCAAATTGGGTTACGTGCTGCACAAGCCAATGATTACCCGTGATTTTCTTGAGTTTTTTGACGTCAGTGAATTTGATCTTTGATCTTTTGGGTACCTAGTATTGGCAAACCAGTTAGTCTACCCATGGAGATAGTTTTCGTGCCAATTTTGGTTTTTTTACGTTTTTTGTGTTTGCATTAGGAGCTAGAATGCGACAGACAGATGGCAAGATAAAATGTCACCTATCGGGTGGCCACATGATGATGATTTATGTCTGATGCATTTATTGCACATGCTGGTATGTAGAGCCGAATCTGCTGAGTCAGACGGCTCACAGCATCAGTCGTAAGGGAGTCAAAAAGCGTGACCTGAGTGACGTCGAACTCCGTGACATCCTCTGTGATGTCCTGCCTCACATACGCACCGACCATGTTCTGCCCAAGGACACCGAGGTCCTGACAAATGCCATCAAGCGTGGTCTGGTCAGCGTCCCGCCCTCTCACATGATTGGCTCCGATACAGTCGCGGTCGGTGGCCAGTCATCGGCAAGCGCTTGGGTTCGGACACGTAACATGGCGCTCTTCATCAAACCTCGACTTTTTGTGCCATACTTTGACGAAGTCAAGGTTTGAATTGTTCTGATTTGCAGCTTTTTCATTGTTATTTCTACCATATTTGGTATTTTTTAAACATTTATTTCTGTCATTTTATTTGCATAAGTTGAATGTGACGGATTTCTTATACGCGTAATAATTGTAGGCAGCATTAACTTATTTTTCTTACTAATTTTTGATAATATATCCTGCTGTGAAGTGATGTGATCTGATCTGATGTCAGAATCAGTAGCTGCAGTGCTGTCAGATTGAAGTCACACCAAAGGATCATACTTTGCTGTCTGACTTCTATTTGCTTTTTTGCAAGTTTTTTAGTATTAATATTTAAGTTTAATATAAAATGCAGGATACGACTCTATCATATGTATGGAACAGTTTGGCAGCTGAACTGCAATGTGGCGATGTGACATTACTAACATTTGGTGCACATTTAAAAGCAGCTCCTCAAGACTTGCTTTCTTTTTGCACAGTGCATTTGGGGTGTGGCAAAAGTGCGCTGTATAATAATAACAATAGCAAGAAAAGCCCAGGAGAATGCGCAACAGTTATGCATGCGTGAAGGCCCGGTGCAAACGAAATCTAAGCTCACACTGATGTTTCATTTAGACTCGACGGCGGATGACACCTAGCGCCATATCCAGTGCATGAATTCCAATATTGGCTGATAATCACAAATTTTTCCCACCCCCCTTTCATTTAGCACCCTCGTTTGAGGTGACCCTCTTCGAATTTAGGGAAAAGCTTTACAGTTCCTGAAACTAGAGTCTTCCAGGCAGCCGACGGTGAAGATTTGGTGATTCTAGATTGCATCATTTTTGACTAATCCACCCATGTGACGGACAGACAGACAGACATACAGAATTGCGATGGCTAAGACGCACTACAGCAGTACCTGCTGTTGTGCGTAACGTTGTTCACATGCCAAGAGTAAAAGACTAACAACGGACGAAAAGAGCAAAACCATTGAGTTTAAACCCAAGAGTAATTTTAGCTTCAAGACTCTAGACCATTTTTGTGCTGGCACATCCCCGGTTGAAAACGCAAGACATGAGAGTTATTATCTCCATGTCTATGTTATAGTCACTGATTAAGGAGCAGACAGTGAGAGGCCAGGACAACAGTGTGGTCCAGCTGCATATGATGCCTCAGTCA
>Ga0209367_1011923_pt1 | contig 11450 bp, 4 predicted proteins | sample WorMetLIZISLAND2_FD_187412 | JGI IMG/M metagenome (GOLD analysis project Ga0209367, IMG submission 187412) | Marine gutless worms symbiont microbial communities from Max Planck institute for Marine Microbiology, Germany - Olavius geniculatus... ... | reverse complement strand
CCCTCCCAATATCAGGCCACATCAGCATTCAACTGAACAGGAGCACAAACACATCTCACTTCTTGAGTGGGGTGTTTTCCCCACTTTTCATGCATGAATGAATTTTTACCACTAATGTTTCAAAGCTCTGTTTAAATAAAAAATACAGCAGGAAAGTGAAAGTGTAAATACATACTGAGGTCAATTTCCTACCTACTTACAGTTTCAGCTGCAAGGGTGAACTCCAGAAGTGGGGCCACTACTGGCTCTGGATCTGGACCTCATATTGGACTCCCATTATAGCCTCTCATTATGTTCTCGCCATGAAGTGCCCCTACATTAAGACACCTTTTTGTATTCTATCAAGTTTATAGCAATTCTGAAATTCAATGGCGACGCTATATCAGACACTGGCAAAAAACACTAACCAGATGATGAACTCATCGATAGTGCAACAATGAAATGTGAGTGAGTGAGTGAGTAGGGTTTAACATCCCACCTGACACAGTATACGACATTTCGGGGATGGCCTTTCCAGGTGGAATGCACACAAACACATAATAATGGAACGGCAAGTTTAACCTTTACAGAAACATAAAACACAAAATACAAAAAAACAAGCTAAACCTAAAATTATAAGAACTCCATTATACGCGTGCATATGTAATTAACATAATGCTCTGATATACACTGTGAGGCATAAAAAACACACCAAATTTTTTTTACCATAACTTGAAGAAGAGTTATCCAATTCTAATATTTGGTACACATATTCATGATGCAACTGGCCATCAAATGGCCGTTCAGTTTCCCACCTCACACAACATCTGCTTCTGCACTACCTGGGAAAAACAAAACATGCATTAAAATCAACAAAAAACTTTATAAAATTTCATCTTTCCGGATATGTGGCCACCAACAGCCATACATTACAAGGTTTGACTGTTGTGCAGCAGCACGTCTATTAAATAGGCCTAACATTCCTAAATATTGATGAATTCAAAAAGCGATTGGTGAAGTCTGGATTGGTCTGGAGCAGAACGTTATCGACACTGCTATCCGAGTCCATGTACGTGGGCCAACATTTCAAACATTTTTGTAGGCAGTTAAAAATAAACAATTAGATAAACTATTAGCTAAAACAATGAAAATATGGACAAAATGTGTGTTTTGTGTGTTGTTTTGATTAAGCAATAATACTAAAGTGGTTAAAAATGCAATATTTTGTTCGTTTTTCCCCAGGTAGTGCAGAAACACAATGGGTGAGGTGTGAAACTAGAAAGTCATTTGATGGCCAGTTGTATCAGGAATATTCGTACAAAAAACATTAAAATTGGAGCACTTTTCTTCAAGTTATGATGAAAAAAATGTTGGTGTGTTTTTTTATGCCTTACAGTGTAAATATACAAAACCAATATACAATGAACTCTTGGTCATGGCATACAGTGCCATACACATAAATCAAATTCTTGAGTTATTTGTTGTAAACAGTAAACAGTAAATCCAGAACTGTTAGCTGTTATGACTAAACAAATGTAAGTTCGCACCATTCAACATAACAACAGTAGCAAAGATCTGAAAATTAATATTGCAATATAAACGCATTGGCCCAAGTTAAAAACAGCATAATGAGAATTTCACGCTAAAAAACACACATGGTCTCACAGCACTTGTCTATGTGACAACAGGTTTAGCAGCACAGTTGACGACTATCGCTAACAACATATGACGACATGGCTAATTTGTCCGAAAGACAAGTACGCATACAGATTTTTTTATCACAAATAAGCAACCAGACCTGTGCAGGAGCCTGGCACCCGATCCATTCACCTTTCAGCACAACCTATTTAACGATTTCTAGTCGTGGCCTAACCATTTTCCTAGCACTAGAATTCCAAGTCCGATACGTTTTATTGACTTCGCACCAAGTGCATTTCCATTATCACGACATTTTCCAGAAAAACGGTTCCATACCTGACCATTCTGAAACATTCTTGAACAAACTAATCCAACGGAATTGGTCAGAGGGCGACTGATCTATCCGAGATCAAATGCACATCTGCATGAGATCCAGCATTTATAAGCAAAAACTACAAATACAGTAAACGAATCAGCCCATCATAATAATCTAACTTAATTTTCTAGGTGTGGCGTACAAGTTGTCATGCCAATGCACGGGTGTGGCGAGCAAGGCGCAGTGCAACAAACACCTGTGCTCAACACAGATATGGTTGTACGACAACATCATACTGATAACAGAGACCCAGAGATAAATCAACAACACGTGGCTGTCGTCTTACGGCACAGCCAGTGAGGCCAGCGCATGTTGACATCAGATAGGCTTGTACATCAGCGTCGTCACGTATTTCTTCCGATAGCGATGTGTCGACCCCATTGCCATCACGCCATCCTGGTCATGCACACAGTAATTATTATTACACACGCATCCATCGTGTGTTAAGATCGACCGCCAAAATACTAGTAGCTAAGTGTAGTTTGTGTCCTATAATATCAAATACACAGAGTTGCGGAAAGCAACGATTAATCACAATTCTAATTGTTGAGAAAAGTTAAAAAGTAATAAAATTTTAATCATCTTAATCGTCAACATCTAGATTGATGTGACATCAGTAAAAGCAATATAAGTACAATGAAATCATCTCAATCATATGCTTTTTTCAGAAAAAGTCAACATTGATTTTAGTTAGTCTACAAGACTATGCAAAAAATACTTAATAATTGTGTCTCAAGCATATCAGCTAAACAAAAAAGATGACTTTCTTCAGCAATGACCACTGGTATATTTTAGTCAAAACTGATGACAAACTAATCACTAATCTTTGCAAAGTTAACTATTAAAACATTTTTAATCGCTACCAGCTCTACGAATCAATTACTGTGCTAGGACTATGTTCACCAGACCAGCCAACCATAGCAAATCACACAAAAAACATACACTAAACAGCCGAAAAAACTTGAACTAACCCATGTACATCAAACAATTCATTTCGGGATCATTGCTGCATATGGTTTGTCTCTATACAACATCAACTAAAGTGGCCACTAGCAAAGAAGTATAAGTAATGCAGTGATGTAGGTTACGTAACAAACTAACCAGACCCCTAAGCCGCCGTTGTAAGCCACCACGGAACCTGCCAAGACGTAAGCCGCCATGAAATTCGTAAGCCATGCAGGCAAAAACGTAAGCCATAAGAACCATAAGCCGGCATGGCTTGAAGCCTTTTTTCCAGAATTATCACATAATGGACAATATATTGCATTAGTACTTAAGTTAAAGCCTGTGTATAATCGTTGCTTTACAACGAGCACACGGCACTAGTCGCAGAAACTTACATGTGACATTGCATCATTTGACGACTAAAATGCCACTCGTCAGGGACACCACAAAATCTGAAATGGTATAGCCTATTCATGATAACTATGATGTGGTTTGCCGAACTATGGTCTTGCTGAACATCTGTACTGTAGTCAGTAGTGGCCTTATAAACAAATCTGGTTTGTATTTGATTGTGCGCTGCGTGCTTTTGTTAATTTAAAATTTAAAGAACAATCACAAAACTAGTTTGTGATACACTGACAGACTAAGTTAAGCAATCATATCCATCCGGGCACTCTGACATTTAGGCCTCAAATGTCAAAGATTACAAATCACTGTTTAACCCGGTCTCCTCAGAAATACTTAATGCTGTACCAATTTGGCAACTGTGAGTGTCAAATGGTTAATGATGACTCAAATTGATGTGATTGTCTACTTTTCTGCGGCTACTTTTTGGATTTTATCTGTAAGCCATGGCTACCACAGTAAGCCATCAGTAGTCATAAGCCACGGCTTAAGCTGGCTAGCTAGCCATAAGGATTGTAAGCCAGCCATCTGGGACTCTAAGCCACAGCTAGGGGTCTATAACTAACAGGAACGAAGAATGCATAAACTATAGTGTGACAGATGAATTACCTTGATGGACAAGGCGTAGAGATGGTTCAGCATAACGTGATTGAACTCCGGCAATGTCGCATCATACTGAAAAACATCCGCACACACAATTACACATGTATGCACTGTTTCAACACACAGCCACAAAATCCAGCAGGCCCATGAGGCACTGTTTGAGCGAGGTATCGAAGGATACATCACAATAAGTTATTATTAGAGCTGTTGAAGCATTAATTTTTTAATGCATAAGTTAATGCACCTAGATCCGTCGAGATGGAGAATAGGAGGGTAAGTTACCCTAATCCCCACGACGTTTAGGGGCCCCGCCTGTAGAATATAGAAAGTTAGAAACACATTTTGAACATATAATCAACAATAGCTGACATCATAACTAGCATAGAAATCTATTAGCCTGTCATCGAAATAATTATTTATTTACAGCAGTGATGGAACGACAACTAGAGTAAAGTTACTTGAATTCATTTGATTGTCAAATAACCGCAGTTTAACAGAATACTGGAACTTTTTTCACAGAATTTAGTAAATTAACACAAATTTACGTATAATTTTTTTAACGTGCGTTAATTTATTAATGCATTAATGTGTTAATTCATGCATTAATTGACAGCTCTACATATTATCCAGCAGAAAATGCAGGCATTACATATATTTCAAGCAATTCTAGCCTACTATCCTACTACTTGTACTGAAACAGCTTGTGATCTTAGATTTTCTTCTGTATGAAAATGTTATCTAAGTATGCAGCTTAACAGACTATCAGATGACCAAAAACAGTTATCCCAAACAGCAGAAGCAGAATTAATTGCACTAAATGGCCCAATCCTTTTTGCATGAAATCTTCCATCAACATTTTCAAAAATCATGTATTACAGATGCAACTGTAAGCTCATGGAACAAACTAACATTGCTTCAAACTATAACATAGCCATTTATTTAATTGAAATAACCCTCTAAACAAATGTCTGCTGGTTTAGGCAACTATACGGTATTTCATAAAAAAACCCCTTTTTGTTTTTTTTCATAATTCACTCAAATGATGATCAATTTACATAAAATTTCTACCAGTTGTAGCTAAAAATTACTAATTCAAAATATTTAAACATAATAAGACAGTTCATTAAATATTCTTTGCTAGTCATGACGTAATGCTGACATCATAATGTGTCATGAATACAAGGTTGCTTGTTTCAACTGGTGCTGTCAGTTGCGACCCTGCTTCGATGGTGAACTTAATCTGGTTCACTAATGAAAAATGTTTATTGTGTCAGCACTGAGCAACATGTGGACATGAAATCAGGCGACACGCGATCCAAAAACGCAACCATTTTACAAGCTTGATGTGCTAGTGCACTGTCTTGCTCAAACATGTCAAAGTCCAACTATCCCCACAGACACATAAATGCGATCGCTTTGCATGTTTTTGTAACTGCAACTGTAAAACTTCAAAAAATTGTCATCAATGAACCAGATTTTTCACCATCGGAGCAGAGTAGCAACTGACAGCACCAGTTGAGACTAGCAAGCTTGTACCTATGGCATATTATGAAGTCAGCATTACGTCACGACTAGTAAAGAATATTCAATCAACTGCTATATTTTGTTAAAATATTTTGAATTAGTATTTCTTCAGCTACCACTGGTAAAAATTTGATGAAAATTTATCATCATTTGAGTGATTTATGAAAGTAAGAAACAGGGGGTCCTTTTTATGAAACACCGTGTATTCACGCTACTTAACCAGGCCTGGTCCGTTAACACCACCGCTGACTACAGAGATGAGTGAACAGTACTTGAAGCAGTTGTGGTGGTAACGATGGAGGTAGGCCGTGACGATGACTCGATCGAGAGCTGCCCTCCACCGATGGAATCAGTTGTGTGTAACTTCCGGTCGGCGACTCCATACAACGGTGAGCTAAACACACACGTGCACCGTTTTTAATAGCCACTTTCTGCGATCAGTCATCCCAACTTTATTCCCAATCTCAGTAGGAGCGTCATGTATCTTGTCTTCTTCTGATGATCCGGTTTGTCGAGATGTTTCATGGCCAGTTTCTAGCTTTTAACCAGTCAGTCAACCTAGCGCACTGCAGTGTGGCCAGTTTTGCGCAAAAAAAAATCCATGAGCTTTCAAGGACTTTCCAAGCACCTTTTCCACATGAATTCCTGCAATATTTTACTACGTGACATTAGACATTTCTGGCATCACGAAAAAAATTTTCACATCGCGGTCATGACTATCTGAACAACTGAAATTCAAGGACTTTCAAGACCACATGACATCAAATTCCAAAATTTTTCAGACCCAATTTAGTTTTCGAGAACTTTTCAGAGTCGGTAAAAAATTTTTTAAGAACTTTCAAACATCTGTGGCCACCCTAAGACTGATATTCATGATGTTCAAGCTTGTGCACGGCTAAGTGACATACCACGTAATCAGCATCGTCCAATGACAGCTACGATACTAAACAGCGCATGAATGCAAACTGATGGTTAGCTAACAAAACAGTAAACTAAAAAAATCAAACTGGCCCCTAGTCACTTTGCCATAAAGCACAAGATGTGCTCGGCTACGTTAAAACAGATCTCCAAACCACTTTAATTGCAAACGCTCTGCCAACTGCTTCTGATCCCAATAATTCTCAACTAGTTCCCTATGACTGAATGCTTTGCATCATAATGCTAAGGATCTCTTCTTTTTTTCTTTCTGTCAATGTTGGTCTGTAAACTGATTACTGCAAGCACGTGCATTTAGCGCAAGTGATAAGTGAGTGAGTAGGGAATAATGTCTCGCCCGACACAGTATAGGTCATTTCGCAGGCGGCCTTTCCAGGCAGAATGCACAGAAATGCACAGTAATAGAAAGGTAAGGTTAACCTTTACAATAAAGAAACATAAAGTTTAACCTTTACAGAAACACAAAACACAAAATGCGAGCTAAACCTAAAATTGTAAGAAATCCATTATAAGTGTGCATATACAATTATAAATAATGGTAGTTCTAATAATCTTCTGACAATCTAATAATCTTCCCTGTAGTCATTATTCACATAATGCTGTCTATTGTAGGACAGGGGGCAGCCCAAATGATAAAATTTCCTAAAATTTTACAGATCACACTACTGCACAAACATGTAGATGGGTGGTAGAAAAGCCGAGCAGAATCAGCTACTCAGCCTACTTGTTATTTCAGTGTCCTCGGACACAACTGCTCGCCCGTCGCTTGCCAAAGCATCAAACACTTCAAAGTCAGACTGGTGTACGGTGACCAAGTTGCTGCACGAGCCATCCGATTCACTTGACGTCTGCGGCTGCACTCAAACAAAAAAACAATATCGGATACATTAACTAATACGCCATTTACACGTTCAAGCAAACATCAAGCAAATGTATTCAAAATACACGTGCATGACGTGTGCTCTAATTGCTTGAAGTTTGCTCAATGTTTGCTTAACGACTGCTTCATGTAGGCTATGCTTTATGCATGCTTCATATTTGCTTGATCGTGTAAACGGAGTATAAATGTCACCTCCAGCATTAAAGTGCACTTCCAAGAATGCAAGTAAGCAAGACAGTAAGCGGCTTGTTGCACGTATGTCAGATGCACATGCTTACAAAGTTACAATAAAACATATGCACAGACGTTATAAAACACAAAAAAGTACAAAACATGAACACGTTCCACAAGCAACGAAACATGAATGGAGGAAGTGTGGGTGACCATATATAGCTTGAAGCAATTAACGATGGACTCGCAAACCTCTCTCACAATCAACAGAACTCAACTAAACTGAGCCAAACTTTAACGACGGATTGTGGACTGAACAGAACTCATCTCCAGTTCAGTTTCACAAAGTGTCCTAATCATGGACTGAAACAAAATGCCAGTTCATGTTGCACTGCACAACTCCAATTCAGCACAGTTGCTTCCAATAACTTTGCAAACTGAACCGAGTTCAAAAGTTCAGTTCAAGGGTAGTTCGATAAATAAGTTACAAAATAGCATCATTGTGTTAGTTTACCAAATCTAAAAAAGCCAAAATATGTTTTTGTAGGGAATTTTATTCTGAACAGGTGTAGAAATTTTTTTGATGATGTCATTATTGTGACGTCATCCGTTCACAGAACACACTCTACACATGTATTATTTTCCCCACCAGTAATCTATCATAACTCACGCGTGACAAAAAGCATAGGAATGATAAAAATGAATACACTTAACAAGTTAATGCCATCTCTTTAAATGCTAAAGACTACTGTTTTTATTTTTCAACATATCGTCCGACTTCGCTCAAACATTTGTCCTATCTGTCAGCAAACTTCTGAATGCCCGATGCAAAAAAACGACGATGGCTGCTGTCCATGCCACTGAAGAACGACTGTTTGCACCTCGGTACCTGATGCAAATTTCTGCCCACCTGGCATTCTCTAACACCAAACGTGAACTGTTCGCTTTGCAAAGCATTTGTCACCATATACTGGATGCATCTCAGAGTGAATCTGATATGCATTTATTTTTTTTGTCCACAAAAATGCAATAATGGCATGTGAAGATTTCAGTGGCAATGTCACGGTCGCCGTATTTAATGTTCATAAGTAACATCACAGTTAAGTCATCGTCATAAAACTCACAGCTGCTAATCAAAATTAAATTCCTTACAAAATGTATATTAAATATTTATAATATTAGGAAAACTAACAGAATGACACTGTTTTGTAACTTATTTATCGGATGACCCTCGTATAAACCGGGCTCACTCAGTGAACACTAGTTTCTAAGAAGACTCTAAAATTAACAGCATGCCATATTATGTGACTAATGTATTTAGATTATATAGATCAACTAAAGAATTTCATCTCTTAGCATTTTTGATCCAGCAATACCTAAAGTTCACTATCAAACAAAATGTACCACACTAGAATGAAACAAAGAAAGTGGTGGTCAAAAATTGGTACAATTGTCGAAGCAGAGCATTATTCTGTAGCAAGAAGTAGCAGTGCACCTCAGTAGGAATAGTTTTCCAGACTCCATCTACGAGAAATCTGTACTGATGCGTGCCTTCTGGCAGATCAATTATTGTGACAAAGTCTCCTTGGCTGGATAAAAAACAATTCACAATGATATGGTAACAAAACACTGATCCACTATTGGCTGCTAAAACTCAAAAACAAATAAACATAACAGCAACTGTTGCTTGTTCTCAGGTTGCATGTTAAATTAATATTCATTATCTACATGGTGGGCCAAAAAACCGGACCTGTTTGAGTATTGATAACTCAGCGATGGTTACCCGTAGAAAGATGTGTGATATGTCAAAAGTTTTAGAATGTTGTAGACAAAAAAGGGCCGAATTGCATAGCAAATATTTAAATATTCTTTGCCTAATTTGCACAAATCTTCATTACCCCTGAAATTAGGCATATGCCTGCACTCCCATGTGTCCGATTTCACTGAACTCAAAAACTTACTGCCAAAAAGTTCAGATTTAAATTCTGTGAATTATTCAGTGTGGGGGGACTGCAACAGATAGCATGGTCACAAAATTTCAGTAACTGACCAGCAAAAACGTGTGTGCTAATCAAATGCTGGGCTCAGCTGATACTGAACACACTGACTCCAGTGATCGATCAGCTGCCTAAAAGGACTGATGACGGTTATGAATGCAAAAGCTGGGCAACTGCTTATGTCGAATTTCATCTAAACTCAATGTATGTGTTAATGATTGTTGATATTTCACTGTATGCTGAATGAACATAAACTTATAATTCATGTGTTACTGCCAATTTAGCATGAATTTAGGGGGTGCGGCAGATTTGCGTAAATCAAGCAAAGAATATTTGAATGCTGAGACATGCAAATTGTACACTTTTCTGTACACAATTTCGAACCTTTTGGCATATTATGCGTCTTTCCATCAATAAACATCGCTAAGTTACAAAAGCTCAAATATCCATGTTGAATCTATGTGTTACAGTCAGATTTAGCAGAATTTCGGGGGTGACTAATATTTATGCAAATTAGGCAAAGAATATTTAAATGCTTTACTATGCAAACTTGTCGTTTATTCTTTACGGCATTCTGAAACTTTTGACGTATCACAGGTGATGACGTCATCATTATGTCATGACTAGCAAAAAATATTTAATCAACAGCCACATTTCGTTAAAATATTTTGAATAGTATTTCTTTAGCTACAACTGGTAAAAATTTCATGTAAATTGATTATCATTTGAGTAAATTCTGAAGAAAAAGAAAAAGCGGTTATTTTTTATGAAACACCGTGTATATAAAACATTTAAGACATCACAAATGAAAGAAGTGAAGACAGTGACAAGTGACACACATTTTGTCCAATGTCTTTACCAGTATTAACATTGAAATACAGACTATGACACTGACTAATAATTGCAACAATTTGACAACTGTTACACTAGCAAATAACTGAACAGGCGTATTTTTATCATTGAATGTCATTTATTTTAAACACAGTGTCTTTAAATAATAAGAAATCGAACCTCTTGATCATTCGTATGCGTGATGACCAGTTATCGAAGCTACCCGTGAGATAAACTTCCTGCCCTTCTCCTGACCACCGGAATACAGCCGGCGCTCTTCGAACATTACATTTCCCATCATCCAGTTCTTCATCAATGTCGTTCTACAAGCAGACAACACGAATGCTTCAGATTCTTTTTCTTATCACAAATGTAATCTTTAACTGTCACAACACATTCATATAACAGCTAAATCACAGTCAAAGGGAATGATGCCATTGCTACTGGCAGAAAGAAAATTCTATTCTCACAGTCTCTGTGCAAGCCAGTCAAAAGACACCTCACAAATGCCATCATTCAGAGCTCCAGTATTGGCAACATGCAAATGCATTAAGTCCACCAAAAGTTCACAGTTGAAAAGATAAATTGGAATTAAACTGTAACCGGTGTTTGCTGAATAAATCAAATCTATGATCACATGGCCAGTATTAATGACAACAACACAGGGGAAGACTTCCGTATCGGAACGTTATTTTTTTCGGTTTAAAGGTTTTTTGATCGAATAAATAAATGTTAGTATACAGATTTCTTACGTTTTTAATCAAAGGAAACTGCAATTACATCGTAAATGAGACTTGATAATACTGTACCTTCACAAAGTGAACACATCATTATAGTGCTAGAAAGTAAACGTTACGTAACGTGACATTCACTTACTTCGATTTCAGTGCTTGGTCGATGATGTTCGCTGGTGTTGGCTCCTCAAGGAAGGGTTGCGACTGCCTTTCACCAGAACTGGTGGAGTACCTGGAGAGCAGTTGGTGTACTTATTTACGTCCTGGGTACAGCTTTTTAACGTGGCTGAGGAATGTCAGATGCGGTTGTTGACCTTTTGTGACGAATTTCCGTTGCCAAAGGTATTGAGCAAAGTGCAGCATAAGATTGCCTCCATGTGTTGATGGCAAGTTGCGCTTCATCTGCCACCACGTATTTTCTATATTTTGTG
>Ga0209367_1011922_pt1 | contig 11451 bp, 12 predicted proteins | sample WorMetLIZISLAND2_FD_187412 | JGI IMG/M metagenome (GOLD analysis project Ga0209367, IMG submission 187412) | Marine gutless worms symbiont microbial communities from Max Planck institute for Marine Microbiology, Germany - Olavius geniculatus... ... | reverse complement strand
AGGCGAAGGCCTAACCACGACAGAGACAGCCATACTACTAAAGGATACAAGCTACGTTACCTAATTACAACTAATGCACATTCACACCACAATATTTAAATTGACAAAGTAAAATAACATGACCGAGCACTGCAAAATATTATTCGCATTAAGCCTAGGATCTCTTCAAGTAAATTATGGCTACGTCCATGCCAGTCATAAGACGAGCTAATTTCTATGAAAAATAGTTTAAAAAATGTGAAATTTTGCCACATTAAATGTATAGAACGATTTGATTATGAAAGGTGAAATTTTGGAAAGAGAGACCACACTAATTCATTTAGCACACAGTAATATAGTTCGTCGACTACTGCTACTGTAATAGAGTGTCAATCTTCCCTACTGGGAGCTACTAGTTAATAACTGCTTAGACTTATGCTGCACTGCACTAACTGCGTTGTTTACTGTTGTCCGTTGCAGGTATCTTTTTGGCGCTTACAGCTCAACAAGTTCTGACTACTACTGAAACTGCACTATTTCTCAACTGTTTAAACACTATCCGAACTTAAAAATAAACTGGGTCGTAGCCCACATAGATAAAAAAAATAATAAAAAAAATGAAACGAAATCAATTTTAGTTTCGTATTGAGCTTCACACTCAGGCTTGCAGCATTTCGCTGCCGACTACAAAAGAGAACTTCGACATCAATTCGTGCCAGGCTTGTCGCTTGCCGGGCATCAGGCAGAACCCACCACCAGCTGGATGACCGGATGTAACGTCACTGCCAGGCAGACTCCGCCGGGCATCGAGCTAGACACACGCCACCAGTAACTGCTGCTCGACCGATGCAAAAGGAATCACCACGGACAGGCCGTAGGCGAACACGCTGGTCTGGTACAGACAGCAAGGCCGGCGGTGTGCAGCGTCACGAAGCCACCCGCGCTGCACGGTGAAACGTCCTCGGCAGACAGACGGCGCCGCCGCGGAAGAATGTCATTGCCAGACGAACCGACCGCCGCCACTGTAGGAGGTCTAACGTTTTCGCCTCACGCCACTCATGCCTCGCGCTGTCTCACGCCTCCATTGTTCTTCAGCAGACCGCACGAGCTCTCCAACTCAGCAGTGTACCGACACAAACACCACACAACCAGAGCTTGTAGTATCCGGGGACTACGTGCGTACCGCGCGTAATAAAACTGAAAAATAAAAAAAATGAAAATTTCTTCGGTACGGCTCAGGTCGTGGCCACAGGCCGACTAGGGCCTCATGGGCCGCCAACCCATGCCAGCGCCAAAGATCAAAATTCGAAAAAAGTCAAAAAACATTAGCCTATAGATTGTAGGCTCACCAAACTAAAATACCAAAAGCGCTATACGATTTCTCTCCATAATGACTCGGAACATTTACGTAAAACAATTACTGGGCTAAATCCCAATTGACGAAAAGCAACGGCTCTGGGTGAGATTCTATCCCCGCCTACAATAAAAATTAAAAAGTCAAAAATCGTCAATGCAGTAAAATCTACCCTGTCCATTTACTTACCTACACGGCTAAACTATAGCTACACTGTCTTCTTCCCCTTCCTACAAAATTAGTCGGCGGCAAACACCAATCATAGCGCCGCTCTACACAGAAAATGACCAGCTATGACCCTAAGGAGCTTAGGCCGATACGGCCTGTACTATGGGCCCGCCCAGAAAAACTAAATAAGAACTACAGAACGGATATCAGTTTTCTGACAAGGCTCGCCAGTAGCCAACAGCTACATTAAGTAAGTGTACGTCTCAGACAGACTGGACGGCCAAGAATTATTTATTTATTGCATCACCCTTCATGGAGATAGCACAAATAAACAGACATAAGGTCAACTCAGCCCACGACCACGTGCGAGAATAGACAAACAGCAGGCGCAAACAGACACGACGCCCACTCACATCAGACCCTATAGTCTAGACAACACTGCGCCACCGGCTATAAGGCGCCAGAAAGTCTACCAGCATTCAACGATCAATGAACCAGCCGCTTGTCAATCAAAACCTATGACGTCACATGCTGACACATCACGCAGCACGCATCAAGCGTAGCACCAATCAATTACCGCAGTTGATTGACAACTAGAAAGAGGACTGCGAACAGTACTGGAAATAACTGTCTTACAACAGCTTGACTTTCTAACCGTAGAAAGAAATAGAAAGAAAAAACTACGCCGCAAGATCACCATGACCAGTCTATCCGGGGCCTCAGCCTCTCCAGACCGATGTAGTCTTGCTACACCGTCGAGCGCCGCCAGCCACCTCGACAAACTCAGCCGCTGGCTAGGTCGAACCATGAAGTATAGCCCAAGTCACCAGCTTGACCGCGAACAGACTTAGCCTAAATTAAATGCCAAAACCTTACGAAACTTTATAAGACAAAATTATTGACGAAATCTAGACGAGAAACTCGCAAGGAAATAGGCTTAAAATGTAATTTACTAGCGCATTTATCACTCGTTAATTACAACGAGCAAATAAATAATAGGCGCTTTCGAAAAACAACCACAAGACAGGAAGTCCAAGAAGAAAACGACAGCGGTGCATCAAACTCGCACGCCGCCAGTAACGCGATTCTTACAACAATGGCCAAACTAAAGGTGGAAAAACTCCAGCCTAAAAAAACAGCGAACCGCCGTCCTAAAATTACGGTATTAATTATTGGCTTGCAGCCAGAGTACTAACCAGCGTTCTAAAATACAACAACGTGTTTGGGGAGAGAAAAAATTCTAAAAATTAATTAGGCGGCTCTGTACGCAACGGTAACAGGCTAAGGCCTAAATACCGCACCGTAACGCAGGTATATTGAATTAACGTAGTAAATTAGTGAATAAAATGGACAGACGTCGATATACCAGACAGCAACATGATCAACCCGTCGTGCACGCCCAGACAGACAGGCGCCAACGCACGGCGTCTTACGCTGCAGTGATATACTCCCCGCCGCCGTCGCTGCGTGTCACTGGCCAAGTCAGTTTGTGCACTCGCTGACCGGCTCAATGAACCCGCCTGCGCCTGTAAGACCCAGCTTACAACGCAGATAGCTACAATAATTATTTACCGCTGTGCTAGCCTACTAAGCATGTCCTAAAAAATAATTTTACCTCGCCAGGCAAAAATCTGACAACCAATTAATGCAGTGGCAGTAAGATACAAACAAAATAAGAATTAAAAAAAAGAAAAGAAAAATTCTCCTAGCCAGCAACCAACCGATTGACTGCGACTACACCGTGAACTATTAGTTTTAGAAATATGGAATCTAAATTCTACCACAGTAACCTACAAGCCAGCGTTTGAACTACGCAACGCTTTGGGAAATTAATAGACGATTAGACAGAAAAATAATAAAACAGGAATACATCTTTTAGCCTTTAGCCTAATTAAAGACAACAGGAAAAATAATAAAAATAAACACCTGGTCTGAACCAGAAAATTAAATTAATAATCCTGCAACTGTGACAGACGGACAGACCTACCGATGCATTTGGGTAACGGAATACCCGTACTCGGAAGAATAGTTCTACCTAACAAATTGCCATCGGAGTGGGGGCTACCGAGTTACTCCCTCTACTGGTACTCAACGGACTACAACCCGCATGGTCGCCGCCTTGTTACATACGGCCTGATAGATCGACCGGCATGTCGTCAAACCAAACAACAGAAACCTGTTTTCCTGGCTGCTTACATGACAGATCAACTGGCAAACCAAAATCAACTACCTCAGCCCTTCCAGCTAAAACATTTTTGGGTACCGGCTCTGACAGCCCGGTAAACCGATCGGCGGATGTTTCCACCGAGGTTCCCATCTTATCAAAATCACGTGCCTGTGTTTCTGACTGTGTACACTCCGCAAAAAATGGATTGACCGGAAAACCAGCATTTTGGACTGATAAGTCCACTACCACGTTATCCGCTTGTACTGAAGGTTCGCGAACCGGTGTTTTCACGACTGTTTCTAAACCTGTTGACAGATTTTCAACACAAACCGTTGGTAGTTCGGTAAGACAGATAGCAATGGACGGAAGTCCGATGGAAGCTGTCACCACTGCCAACTCAGAACGAGCAGAGTTGCCTGCTGCTCAGAATTAATTTGGTTAACAGCCGACGAAGTAACAGAAAGCGGTGAATCGTTCGGGGCGTTCGCCTCCCGATTTACACTTCCATTTCTGCGACATACCCTACGGCGCGGACCATAGTGTCTGTTGCTGCGGCGACAGCGGTTTGTCCACCGTTCTAACTCATCCCCGACCAAGCGTACCACCCGACTACGAAGACAGCCGTCCTTCTGCCGCAACAAACGGAAATCAGCACCGTGATGCAACCCTAAATGCGTACGGAAAGCCATACGAGAGTGTTTAACGACAGAACAAAATGGACATTCAAAAGTTCTAGTCCTACACTGTGAACTAACGACAGAGACATTAGTCCCACGAAAAGAAACAGACTGAAAGTTACACTCAGAACAACGCATGCTCGTAGCACTGCTCCGTGGACCGGCCGAACCTGACGGCGGTAAAAACCGACCTGTATTTTGTGGGGCGTCCCGCGGACCCCAGCCATTTTGCTCGGCTCTGAGAGCTCTATCCCTCCAGTACTGCTTATTTGCGTTGATTCGGTCCAAATCGCTCCTTAGCGACCGAACGTCTGACTCGAGCTGGCTAACGCGCTCATCGCCATGGCCCACAGACCTAATCATACGCACGTAAGACCGACTACCGTTCTCAACATTCGTTGAGTTTTCAGTCATTTTCGGAACAAACACATTATAACCTTCCAAACGACTCGCATGCATCAAGGCCTGATCAAGCGTTTTAGCACTGAGTTCAAGAACCTTGATTCTAAGTTTAACATTATCAATAGCACGAAGAAATACATCGCGGCCGATAATGTCAAATAAAGAGCCGGATTCACCAGGGTAACTCAAAAACATTAGACGCCGAATATCGGACGCGAGGTCCTGTAGGCTTTCGCCTTCACGCCTACATCTAGTGTTGTGTTCAAACCTATAGCGCTCTTGTTGACAAATATCGCCATACAACCTACGCAAAATGTCCACAATCTGTCCTTCCGTCGCGTCGTTCGTTAATTGCCACAGTAATTGAGCCGCTGTGCCATGCAAAGCTGCTTTTAAGTGACAAATACGTTCGCAATCACTCCACTCGTAATATCTGGCACAATTTTCCATTTTAGCCAGAAAAATTTACAGAGATTTTTTTCCAGTAAATACGGGTGGTTTAATTGTCGGCTGAATTTTCCGCATTTTACCTTCCCCCGCCTGCGATGCAGGGTCTGAAACTCTGTCCCATGGAGTATCCTTTTCTCCACCGGGGTCTGGGGGCTCACCGCCCGCCCTCTGTGCCGAAACTGTGTTCCGTGGGGTGGTCTTTCCACCACCGGGTTTCAAAATACGACTCTGTGACTCCCCACTATCCGGGGCTTGCACCGTACAGAGCGGAGATGCGTGCGTCGTACCTGGCCCAACGCACGGTGCTGATAGTCGACGTATGTGGTGATCAATGTCCTGTAGATGATGAGGGATCTCATCGGAAGACACTTCCATCAGCTCAGCATCTGTCCACTGTTCAGCTGGAACCGCCAGCAAGCGCTCCATCAAACATGGCGACCGTTCATCGCAATCCGACTTCGTGGCTTCATCGGAAATATCCGTAGCCTCCATCAGAAGATTCACTTTAACTAGGCACTGGCAGAGATCGCCAGTTGTTGGAAATGCTCGTTGTTCCATTTAAACGCTGATACGTATTTTAATATCCAGACATATATATCGCACGTGCAACCTTACGGCACGCCATTACTAAACTCTCCAGCTAAAAAGGTCGCGTGACCTCATTCTGGCCAATCAGCGCCCAGTTACACGTGGCAGGTCTCAATAACAACATTAAGGCCTATTTCCACTGCACAAGATTCCCCAACATTAAACAGAAGTCTGGCCGTCTCGTCGGCCCCACAAGTCCTTACAGGACAACAAACTTAAAGAGTCCACAAGAACTAATGCATATTGATAACCTTTTGCCCTCGGGAGACAGACGTGGTCAACATGCCACGTTTTAAAAATTGAAATAGGTGGAGATAGGGGTTTTAATAGTGCTTTATAAGCAGTGCCAGTTTTTCCCGTCTGACAATCCATACATGTTTTAGTCCAGTTCTGAACATTCACATACATTTGTGGCCAATAGTATTTTTCTCGTATTGTAGTATACATCTTTTCACTCCCGATATGGGATAAATTTTCGTAATAAAAACGCAAAAGTAATTTTCTCAGACTCTGTGAAACGATCAATTGTTGACAGACCGGTTCTCCAGCACTTTTCTTACGATTTCTTGGTAGATTTAAGTGATACAAAATATTATCCTGTAGAATAAATCTTTCCGACTAATATACAATTTTTTTCTGCACTAGCGTCATCTGACGGTAGAACTCCGTTTCGAAAGTAATCCGGAAAAACTCGAAAATCGGGACACGAGTCCTGCAATTGCTGCACATTATACGGATTTAACGTATCTTCCAAGCTGTCGTCAATGTTCACATCTGTGTCAGCAGTTTCCTCGTCATCGGAATTGTCCGATGTTGGCTTATCAAAAAAGATAGCCCAGACTCAAGCTGATCTGTCATATAAATCGTCGTCTAATGTCGTGTCTTCGTCTAGTGTCACGTCTGAAATGTTGTTAATATTGGCTACTTTGTCATCAAAATTTTCGGCGTCTTTTGTCTCAGTCAGTAGTTCGATTCGACTCAAAGTGTCTGCAACTACATTTTTAGTTCCTTTGATGTGTTCTATTCTGTACTTGTATTTTGATAATAGCATGTGCCACCTACCTAACCGTCCTGTTATATGCTTAACAGAGTCCAAGTACTTCAAAGCACTGTTATAGGTTCGAATAAGAAATGGCTTCGGCTGCAAATATTCATGATAATATAGCACGCCTGAGACTAGCGATAAACATTCTTTCTCGCAGGCAGAGTAATTTCTCTCTGCCGGTCTTAATCCTCTATCTCCATAAGAGATGATTCATTTTTGGCCATCTCTTATCATGCTCAAGTTATAAGAAATAGATCTATCACTGGCGTCTGTCGTCAATATTATCTCTTGCGACAAATATGTTAAGGCGAGCACTGGGGCTGTACAAAGTGCTTGTTTCAAAGCTTGAAATAATTGTTCCTCCGTCTCTGACAAAATAAACGGTTTATCTGCATCTAAAAAACGATAAAGTGGGTAACAGACATCAGCATAATTGGGAATGTACCTCCTAAAGTAGTTTGTCAAACCCAAAAATCACGTACATCTTTAAACTTCTTTGGTGTGGGATAATTCTGCACGATGGCTATTTTCTTTGGGTCACTTTTGACTCCATCTTTACTAAAGATAAAGCCAAGATATTGAACCTCTGATTGAAAAAACTTACATTTTCCAGGATGCAATTTCAAATTAGCCTCTCTTAATTTCTGAAAAATGGTATGAATGTGTTCCAAATGTTTAATAGATGATTCACTGACACAGATCACATCATCAAGATAAATAAGTAAGTAACTGCCAATTTGATTCCGAAATAGCTTATTCAAAGCCATTTGCATAAAGTAGGGAGATTGACAAAACCCTTGCGGTAAACGTTTATATCTAAAACATCCGCGATGGGGCGTTATAAATGTAATTAAACGAGAACTTTTTTTCTGTTATCGGTATCGTATGATACGCTTGCTTGAGATCCAATGTCGTTAACACTTGACCTTGATTTCATCGCATTACATCCAGAATATCGTCAAAAACAGGAAGCTGTTGGTACAAAGGAAGACTAATCCTATTAAGGGTTCTCATATCTACACAAAATCGATACGAAGAGTCTCGTTTTCGAACCATCACAATGGGGAAAGCAAAAGCACTATTGTCAACCTCAACAATGACTCCAGTAGCTCATTTAATTGCTTGTCGACCTGATCTCTCATCTCATCACTCAAGCGATAAGCTCGGCATCGTATAGGTTCATCGTCAGGGTATAAAAACTTGCATTTTAATAAATTACACTCTGTTATATTTGTGGCACAATATGAAAAAATGTCCTGAAATTCGAGCAACAGATCAAAGAATTGTGGGTATACCTCTCCTGCAGCACTACAGTCATTTACTAAAAAAACCTTTAGACTGCAAATATGCAACTTTTTCTTGTAATGTGGAGTGCGCCTTAACGTGCGGATCAGCCGCGCAGAGGGGCCTGGCCTGGCCTGGCCTGGACGTGCGATATAGACGTCTGCCGTGTGCCTTGCCTCGTCACTTTATCACTAGCTTCCGTCCGTGCAGCAGCTACACAGCCCTGCCAATGCTTACCGCTATCGCTGCAAAATTTCTCACAGCAACCGTCCAACCGCGCTCACAGTTCGAGCCGTTGCCGCTTTTGTTTATCCATCCAGCAGCTGCCATCTGTTGCGGCGGTCTTTGCTGTTTGCATTTGCAACTGCATCCACAGCTGCAGCAGCTCTGAGCTCGCTGCGAGCTAGCCTGATTGTTTACAGTTTGCATCGGGCTAGCACTGCAATGGCTGTAGTGTATAGCCGCTCCAACGGCTTGCTGTGGTAATCTATCTAGCTTACTATAACCTGAAGTATGCATAGGCCTAATGCTATTTTCTTGCCACACTGATTTCTCCATCTGCGACGGGAAGCAAATATTTTCCTCTGTAGAAACGATATTACTTAATGTTGCAATAATATAATTACGTGGGATTTTACATGGCTTCTGCCAAGGATTAAATACACGACAAACAAACTTATTTGTTTGTGGATTTCTAACTAGAGCCTTAGCTACGAAAAAACCTCGCTGTTGAGCTGTAATGAACGGTTCAATTATCGCGTTTTCACTGTTAAAGCGGCTTGCAGCCCTATTTGTAAAACTAGTGGAGATTATCGCTTTAGTGTGTGGCGGCAGAATAACATATTCCGATGACTTAAGCAGCATCATAGAACTATAAAATGTCTGTATTGGTACGAAGGTCAATCCGTTATTAAACAATATACAATTGTTTTGCAAATTTATTTGACAACCAGTCATTCGTAAAAAATCTAAACCAAAAAGTAGAGGGTGATTCAATTTTCTGACCACATAGAAATTGTAAGATATTTCCAAATCTTCTAAACCTATAGTAACATTTGCTTTTCCAATAACGTGTAATTTTCGTCCATCAGCACTGAAAAGTGCTCGACTATTTTTGGTTACCCTAATGTTACATTTTCTTGCAAATTTCTGACTTATGCATGAGACCGAAGCCCTGTATCTACGATACCTAACGTATTACGTTTGTTTACAGTAACTGAAATCAATTTTTTTTAAATTCATATTTTGCATTTTTTGTGTCCACCTTAGAAAAAGTCTGCCTGTCTTTCAGACCTTTCTAGGCCTGATTGCTAAATATTCCGCAAATTGCTCGAACTTTGGTTGTAATCAAATTCAGACGTGAAATCAGCGTTCCAATTTTGTTTTACGTCTATACGTTGAGTTGACCTGTTCACTGTGTTTTTCTGTAACTGAGAATAACACATTCGCCAGAAGTGACCCACATTTTCACATTTGTAACATTGCGCATGCGCAGCTTTACAAAACTGTTTACCAGGTTCGTGCTGACTACCACAAAAAACAAAAAATTAGTGAAATCATATTCATGCAATCGTTACTCGAACTTCTCTTGTGATGACTGCTTGTGATCGTTGTTGTTCAATATGTTGACGAACATCAGCGTCAGCGTTGATGACAAGTCGTTGTGGTGTCGTCGTTCCGGCGCTGTGTTGCATAACGCGTTAACGTTGTCGTCCGTAGTTGACTGGATGGCCTTCTTTCTCAGTTGATAAAAGTCCTCTTCAGTTAGTTGTCTGGTGGCGGTGGCGTCGATAATCGCCTTGTCGCGCGTCATACCGCCCGATGTCGTCGTCGACATCTGCGCGATCGTATCAGCTGTTTCGGCGATACGAGCAGCTTTTATAACGTCATCTATCGTCACCGTCTCTGCTCGTATCATATGTGCCAAAAGTTCAGGACTTAGCCCACGTTGAATAGCATAACGTTCAACATCTCCGTTGATCGAAAGCGATTTCGCCAGTTTGCGCATGCCAGTTATGTTATCGTCCACACTCTCTGACGGTCCTTAAACACGCTGATGTAGCTCGTTGGTTCTGTGCCAACGTAGAACCTCTGTTATCCTCGAAGCGCTGTAGGAAAGCGTCCTTCAAGGCTGTCCAATCGGCCATGGTATCGTCGCCAAAACCGTCGTACCAATTACTGGCAGCGTCTTGTAACAACAGTGCCATCAAATGTAATTTGTCAGTGTCGTTGTTGCCACGGTACACGGCATACTTTTCAAAGCGTCGTAGCCACGCACCAGCGTCCTCGCAGTGTGTGCCCCAGAACGGTGACGGAGCGAAGTTTGAATCGTTCCCGCCGTTGACGATGACGGTTGTTGTACCTGGCGATCCGTTGAATGCCAATGATGATGTGTTTGTTGTCGTAACGTGCGTAGTTGTAGTTGTCGTTTGTGGTTGCGTGTCAGCTCGAGCTAGTTCATCAGGTGGCGGCGTGTGCAACCGAGTCGTAGCAGGTTGAAACGTTACCGACGGCCGGATTCGTGTGTTGACCGATGTCGTTGTGATCGTCGTTGTTGTAGCTGGAGTAGCCGTCATGGTCGTTCCGACAAGTTCCGGTGACGTCACGAGGCTGGAAGTTGACGAGCGTCTCGACAAGCGTGTCGGCAGCAGAGCCGGGCGCTTGGAAACGCTGTCACGACGCGCCAGCGGATTATTATTCGGTATGCTCATCGTTATCGACAGCGATTCGTACGACTACGTCGCAGAGTTAAACTTGACGACAAATCGACAGCGCAGACGTAGACATCGCTACCGACAATCGTAAGAGCAGTGCAGTAATATTAACGAGAAACGTTGCAGCGAACAGTTAATACAGTTAATAACTGCAACAGTACAGCATTATGCGCAAAGCAACAGTGGCGCCTCTATAGTTTGTTGCAATACGAGTTAGTGATGCAGCGCGAACCATATTGCCGTGGGCGAATCAGGGCGTAGTGGAGTTGGTGGTGGTGAACCTTCCACTGTAAGATTCCGTTTGTCGCACTCATCGCCTGGTTTGTGCTTCATGAAATAATCAAGGGGAAAAAGAGCACGATAGGAAAATCTGCTGTGGAACATCAGATTCGTCCTGAAGGATCTGCTGCGCAAACTTAAAATCAGAACTAGAAATTTGGGGCAAAGCCCAAGGTGAGTCCGCCCGGCGCCCTAAGTCCGATTGGGGAAGATTAGGAAGGAGTAAAGAGGGGGGGGGGTAAAATTGTCCCGGCATCAAAGTCACGTGCCCCGAACTCAAATGCATTGGCATACGCCAAACGCGCATTGTCGACTTAGGGTAGGTCAACATGAGCGCTTATAAC
>Ga0209367_1011921_pt1 | contig 11454 bp, 5 predicted proteins | sample WorMetLIZISLAND2_FD_187412 | JGI IMG/M metagenome (GOLD analysis project Ga0209367, IMG submission 187412) | Marine gutless worms symbiont microbial communities from Max Planck institute for Marine Microbiology, Germany - Olavius geniculatus... ... | reverse complement strand
TACGATTTGTTGCTAAATACAGGGTCTCTGTCGGTCGTGTTGCGCCTCAGATTCAGTGAGTTTCTCGCTGACACTGTGCGCTTTATAAATTATGTTTTCACCCTTTGGGCGAAATGCGTTGTTCTGTAGTTCACGTTTCAACGTCACAATTGCTGATTTCATGAGATTATCAGTTTCATGCATTTACAATACTTGGCGTAGCAGTATTAGTCCTGAGCTTATGAGTATCACTCAGGTTCTAACTGAACTTGTTAGTGTTCGTGAAGGTAGTTTCTATTTGCCTGAATTTGATGATGTCTGTATCAGACAGTTTGTAGATTGTATCTGTGTCGGTTAAGTTCTTGTTTTTTTCATCTTTTTTACTTTTTCATTTGTTTCTGTACTCAGTGTACTATTTTGATAATAGATATATATTATACAGAAATTCGTTTTTTCGTACTGTTCTATGAGTTGAAAAATACTTTCGTCACTCCACTTCAGCTTTCATTTTTGTTTACAAACAAACGAGCAGTGTTATCATCTGCTCGGACTGACCAATCACAGTTGAGCTTTTCAGCCGGTTTCCGGCACGAAATTGAACATGCTCTATCCGGCGCCGATTTCTGGCACCAGAAAAATCTGGCACGAGAGAAGTATGACAGACTGACCAGTTTCTGGTACCAGTTGACTGGTACCAGTTGAACAGGCGTTTGAAACTGGCCAGAACACATTTTGTAGGCCCAGTGACGGCATATCTGCTGTGAGTACGTCTGGCTAGCTATACACTTCACTGCACAACATAACCCCAGTGGCACCGTCGGAGGTGGGGGATAGGGGAAACTCCGTAAAATTTTCCGATTGGATGAATATTTTCCAACAGGCTAAAAAATAATACAGAATTTGGGACTGTAAATGAATTTTGGGCCAATTTAGGAGCAAAATTAAATTTTCTGAGCACCCGTATCTTTTCTGTGAGAAATTTGCAGCTCCATATATCTGTCGAAAAGTGCAACTTGTTGCACGCAACCTTTTCAGTCTACGACGCCACTGATTAATCCTAAATGTGATCTTTAATTTTCGAGCTGAAAATTGGCATGCTGGTCACTCTAGTTTTTTTTTGAGCTAGGCTACTGGCTAGTCCTGTGTGACGTGGCGAAAAATGCAGCTATACTTGCAATGTTATTGTTATTAGTCGCTGAAAGTGGCTTCGCCTACTGCGACAGACAAATATTATCGTAGTGTATTCTCTTCGTCTCTATGTCTGGTCGTCTGTCACAGTCCTGTGGACGGAAAGAAATGATATTTACCATGGCTACTCAGGTGGCAGCAAGTAACATTTTAAAAGTAGAAATGGGGTCGCAGCCACCAGTCGAAATTTGTAGGCTATACTTTCATGGAGCGACGATGCCGCTTAGTGTCAAATTCGCTCGGCGATTGTTGTTAGTGTTATTTCTGTCCGAATGTACAGAAACAGTCTGCGTGGCTCAGCGGTGTGTGCGTTCAAGCTGGACAGCATTGTGGCGAGTTTTGAGGGACCTCACAAGGAGCAGAAAACAGCGCGTTCTAACTGGCTTCCGGTACGCGAAGTCGACATTCCTGACCCCCGTCCGGCCAAGGTGCGTGTCAACTGTGCTTCGTTTTTTGCAGTTCAGTTCGTGTCGTGAATGATAATAATAACTGTCATAACTGTGAGTAAAAACGTAACCATTATTTTACATAAGATAAGTGATTCACAACCACGAACTCAAAACTGCTTCTCGACTGATCGTCTGCAACTTTTAACACGCTCATTGTTTCAGTACTACTGCTGACGTCGTTATTTTATTTTGCATTACTTTTACTGCTGTTTTTTGTTGCTCATAATGCTTTTTACTTTAGACGATTGTACTCTTGTCAGCCCATTTTATTAAGGTAGTTTACTGTATTTGATTGCTTAATTTATTTATTGACTGATTAATTATTTGGATTGGCGTTATGAGTTGAGTGATAGTTGTCAATGTATACGCTGATGCAGGCGTGTGCGAACAATTCGCGGCTGTTGTCGGACCAGACGCTGAGTTTCATCAAATCTCATCCTCTGATGGATAAAGCTGTGCCGGCCTTTGGTGGACGACCGCTGCTTGTACTGCCTAGTCTACAGTAAGACTTCATAGATTAACCATTTATACACGCACGATTCACTTGGTAGCAGTGCAAAACGACCACAACAAGAAGACGCTTTTTGTGTCAGATAAAATTAACGTACTGCAGCCAAAAGACTTTATAATACAATGTAACATATGCAGAATCAATAAAATACAATGTTCATGTAACATTTAGCGTTCGGCCGATCTGACAGAATACTTGCAGATACGGCATTTTTAAACCTCCATAAGCGTGAAGAGTTAATTTTGTTGATCACTAGGTTTACTGCTTGTATATTGTTTTGCACAAATTTGTTTGGCTGTTTGTAGTGTTTATCTATTTGTCACATGTCATAGGCCTATCCTGTGCGCCTGAACAATTCTGAATGCACAGCATGGTTAGAAGATAGGACTTAACCATGATGCAGACAGTATACTGACATTCTGCTGTGTGTTTGCATGTGTGTGAGCTTGTGTGCAAGTTTTTTTTCGTATATTTTTACTACCAACACTTGGTGAATAAAAGCTGTAGGCCTACATAATAATTACCTATAAGTACAACAAATTAAGTGGGCAAATTGTATTAATTCGACGCTGTGCTGACTGTGTAGATACAGCCTGACGCAGATTGCTGTTGACTGGGGTGTGAAGGCCGCAGATCTTCTTTTCTACGACGTTCTCTTCATTGGAACAGGTCGGCGGCATACTGGACTTTTGAGAGTTGCTCGATTGTATGTACGTTAAACCATGTTCTGGAGTGGGATAAGTGATTGCTAGATTTCACGGACAGAGATCTTGATGTGTGTTTCAGATCACGGTCACGTGCTAAAAGTGGTAAACATCGGTCACGTGGACGGTCAGGTGGAGCCAATCATCGTCGAGGACATCGCGGTCTTTGCCAGCGGCCAGCCTGTGATTGGTCTGCGTGTTTACAGTCGTTACCATGGTGACCGGCGGCGGCGTCTGATGGTGATGTCACGTGGTGAACTGCGTTCTCTGCCGTTGCACCGCTGCCGTCGCATCACTACATGCGCGTACGTCTAATCACGCATTTATTACCTCCTCCGTCAATGAGGTTATGTGATACACATGCGTGTTTATTTATCTGTCTGTTTGCTAGCAGAATTACACAGAAAGTTGAAGGCCGATTTGACTGAAATTTTCAGCAAAGGTTAGACTTGGGCCAACTTAGAGGTGATTAGAATGATTATGGTGATGATCGCGGTCAGCGTCTGGATCCAGGATAAGATCGAAGGTTCCTCGACATTGCCAGATAAGGAAAAAGCTCACTAAACCGAATATGGTGCTGTCACCTGGCGAACGCAGCGGAAAAAATGACAGCTTTAGCGGAGGTTTGCGCTCTCCGAGTGCCCTTTTATTTTAAAATAAGCAACGGCGTATGCGGCCGTCCGTCCGTCCAATTGCCGAGGCTCTTAGGCGCCGACAGTAAACTAGGCCTAACAGTGGTTACAGACTTACAGCTAGCATGTTGCTGTATACTGATTGTAGGCAATGCGTGGCGCTGAGAGATCCATATTGCTCGTGGGTGAAAGATCGCTGCACGCACTCATCACTTGGGTAACTATTTCTTCATTATTTCAGTGGGCCACTCAAAGCTCCTCATAGTACAGTACATGCGAACACACAAAAGTAAAAAAAAACAGGAAAAACATTCAATGAGTCAACGTTTCAGTTGCTCAGTCTTTTTATACGCTACTGCATCTCAGCAACTGGTCAACTTACTCAGCCTTTCATCCCTCCAGGGTAGATAAATATCGACCAGCCTGTGCGCCGCGTTTGCCTGTGCTGGGTGGCAGGCAGGCATGCGTCAGTTACATTTGTACCAGTGGTGTTAGATTTTTATACATTTCTTCAGTTTTTTTCTGAAATGTTCCAGTGTTTTCATTGATTACGTTTTGCAGTTGCAAATTTTGAGTTTGATGTAATTTCGGCAAACGTTTTGTTAACTGCCATAGCGCTCTGAATAGTCGGGTACTCGGGCACATCTTTCTGTAAAATTTTATTGTTTAAGTTCGTTTCGTTTCTGTTAGGCAGCGAAATAAATAAATGATTGATTGAAGTTTAAGGCTGAGGTTTACATGTATTAGGCCTATGTATAGGTACCAGAGCGTTGAAACAGGAAGCCATGCACAGTGCCAGACATCTGATGCAGCCTCGAAAACTTCACCGTTACAAAGTCAGTACACTACCTATACTCGGCTGTAGAGTCATTGTGTAGTTTCTCAACACTAGTAACCACTGAGTTTTGTTTTTGACAGACATTTACCTGCTTTTTCCAAATTGTTCTTAACACCGTCTAATCACGCTGCCTATTAATCATTTTGTGTTCTTGAATCTGTCAGTCGTTTGATTTTTGACCTGCCGTCTCCAGATTCACTACCGTGCGCTACGCAGTAGTTGTTTTGAATTACAGATTTGAAACTAGCGCTTTTCGGTGTTTGAGCGCAGCCGTGGTGAGCCCAACAAATTCCGGTCAGGACTATTCGCTGTGCACGTAACTTGAACAAGTAAACGGCAGTTAAGTTTGTTAACGAAATTATTGCAGACACTTCTCGTGGAATTTATGTGTCATATTACATTGTGTAGGAGCTTATTATTACTTGTTTCAGAAGGCGGCGAGCATGGGACGATGGGCAAGTCTGACACTATCAACAGAGCTTGCTCTCCATGTCGCTGTAAGAACACACACCAGCATCACCAGCGCACACCGTGGCGACAGTTTCCCATAGCTTCTGCCGTCGTCTGTACGTTACGTTACGTTACGTCCTGTTTTTGTTCCTCCTCCACCATTAATAAGTGAGAAAGTAATGAAATTTATATAGCTCACGATGTCGATGAAATCCCGCCGAGTCTGAGACTCGGGAGTGACGTGAGGCTAAGATTGCCTGAAAGCTAGGTTGTAAAATGTTTTAAGTTGGCGATTAAAACAATTGCGAATGTCCAAAGGAAAAGTAGTAGGCCTATTCCAAATAGCCGATGCTGGGGTAGTTGTATGTTTTGTGCTTTTTCCGACAGAGATTGATGTTCTTTTCCGCTGTATCTGTGGCATAGATGCTGGATGGAATTTTTACCAAACGTTTGTCAGTAGGCCTAGTGTATCTTGGTAAAGAGGTAAACTGACAGGATCAGAAGGTCAAAGGTGAAAGGTCAAGGTTCCAGCGACCAGCGGACGGAAAGAGATCGACACTGTGCATACAGGGTGATCCAAAAAAACGGATACCCAGTTTTATTTTTGGGATAACATCGGTAATTCAGCACCAATTTTAACCATTCTTTCACTGTTACAAGCAGAAATTTATGGCACGTAAACGTGAAGTTCTTCCACCCACCGCACTTTTATTGTGTGACCACATTACCTAGCAAAACAAACACTGTCAAAGCTATAGTAGTCTTGGAGAACAGGCAACACATAAAGATATCAATTTCGTAGCATAAAATAGTTAAGCTTACTTACTTATTCGCAGTAGTGCCTTGTGACGTCATTGTTACGTCATATTGTGTTTATTTACTTTGTTTACCAGTTATAATTTTTTAGAATAAATCGTTTGATATAGACAGAATAACAAAGAATGATCGCTGTTTGATCACGGGCTTACGAACTGAGAACTGTTTTGCTAGGTAATGTGGTCACACAATAAAGATGCGGTGGGTGGAAGAACTTCACGTTTACGCGTCATAAATTTCTGCTTGTAACAGTGAAAGAATGGTTACAATCGGTGCTGAATTACCGAAGTTATCCCAAAATAAAACTGGGTATCCGTTTTTTTTGGACTACCCTGTATGGTATTCTAAAAGTATAGTTCATACAGTAGCATAAAAATAAATTTAATCAGTCTGTTTGTTTTTCTTTGAGTTGCATAATTTCATACTTAATCTTTTCAATCTGAATTTCTAACCACTTGAGTTCAGTCAGTAAGAATGAGGCTTTGAAATATACAGTTAACAATAAATTCCTTCTTCAGTATTAAACTAAAAATGCCTTGTTTAATGTGTGGTGTTGATGAATGTTATTCAAGCGAGTCACTATTACATTTATTAGATATCGTGATCAAGAGATTATTTATGAAGATGTTTAGAATAATAATGTCAGAAAATATTAATATTATCAGTTGTGCTTTGATTTCAAATCCTGAGTAATTTATGGGTTAGCACGTTTAATGAGAACTATCGCAATGTTGTTCGTATTATTATTGTTTGTAGTCTGTTCTAACCTTTATGGTCAAATAACGATTATAATGTGATAATTTTGTTGATGGTGGATACAATGCTGTTGTTTTTGTTTGCTGTATAGCGGAGACTAGTTCAGAGTCGGACAAATACTTGGAAGTCGACGCCAGTGATGATGTTTCATTATCTGGAAATATTCCTTTATTAGGTTTGTCTGTCATCTGATTATGATTTCCGTTATATCTGGTTGTGTTGATGGTAGCGGTTTGATTAGTGGTAACATCCATCAGCATCGTGGGTTACAAAAGTAGGCGAATCAGTAAGTTGCGAATTTCTGACACTCATCCTTTTCCTTGCCTTTTTACGTTTTTGTAAATTTTTACTTTTGGTCACTTACAGCCAAATATACTAGATATTAGGTAGTACGTGTAAATTTGTTAGGGCTTCCTTTCTCGCAAGGTTTGCGGCGCTTTGTTCCGTAGAGTTCGTTTATTTCGTTGGTAAGGTGAAGGCGTACTTGCCACGAACGTATGTTTCCAACGAATAGCTGAGTGATTGTTTAACGTTGCTGGCGGGTGTGTAGATGGGTGTTACGATGAAGGCAGCGATGAGTCTGAGGTGGTTCTGTACACGGCCAACACGGTCGCAATGATTGTCATCCTGTGTATGCTTCTTGCTCTGTTCATCGGCTTCGTCGTCGGTTTGACGCTCGGCGCGCGCCGCAAACTGCGTTGTTTTTACGCGCGAGTAGATCGGTTCTGGACGTCAGGTGTCGCCACCCTGTCCTCCTCCAAGCGACCACTCACGACGCACGCTCCCTCCAAACCGGTCGTGCGTCACAACACGTACGTCGGAGCCCCAGGCCGTGGCAGTCAACGGCGTCGGACCTCCTACGTCATCGGACTGTACGACTCGGTACCCACCACAGCCCCGCCGCCGCCACAGCCGCCCGCACGGCCGCCCAAGGACTGCAACCTACAGAAGTGTGCCGCTGCCATCGTGCTCGAACCTAAACTGAACAACTTACAGCCGTACAGCATCAGCCGCGGACAGGCGGGCGTCAACCTAGTAGACGTAGCACCCCCGCAGCCACCGCCTCGCCGGCACAGACCTTCCACCAAACGATAGCACACGCTAAGCCGTACCAACATGTCCACTAGTCGTTTCCGCCATAGATGTAATAAACGTCAGGCGAGAAGCATTTTTATCTATCAGGAATAATTTCTAAAAACCTCTGCAAACGCGCGAAACATTTCTCAAAACGTTAAAATGCAAGTTTTTAGTATGAAATAATTTTGAGGGGAAATGTAAGCGCTGAATGAAGTGATCATGATCCTGTTTTCAACTTGGATGCACTGATGAAATCCGTCACTTTGTAGGACATAAAATACAAAGTCTGCTTATTTTACCAGCAGCACTTTGATTTTTCGTTTTCTTTGTTCAAAATTTGTCAAAATTTGTTCAAAAAATAACGAGGGATTTTTTTGTTAAAAACGTTAAAAAAATTTTTTTATAAATAAAAACGTTTATTACAACTATGGTTTCTGTGTAGTTTGGCCATTTGACACCTGTCTGGCCCGTGTAATAGGAAATTATTTGACGCAGCACGGAACAGCTCGAGGCCAAACCGTGCCGTCATTGTGGCTTTGTCGCCCCGTTCTACGACACATTGTTATAAATATAGCAATTTATGCTGATTACAATTTAAGTCTGCTAAATACTGTCTGTGCAGCTGTAGCGTATGCAGGATTTTGCCCGCAAGATGGGGTGATTCCAGTTCCCACCGCCCGTTTCTTGTCAGGCCCGGCTAACAAAATACATTTTTCCTCCTTGTGTGCAACGTTTCAATGAGGATGAAGAATAGCATCAAATTTGCTCTTACTTATCCACATGGACGTGTTTGCACCCAGTTCTGTCCACGGCAGACGGAAAATAGCGTCAGATTTGCTTACATTTCCGTCCGTGCGGACAGAAAATAACACCGAGCGTACTGCAGCATAACCGGCAAGTAATCAGTATTTTCCAGTTATGATGCATAAATGCATAGTATCCAAATCATTAGTGCTTTGTAACCGCCTATGCCTTTCGATTACCGCTTAGCGAACAGAACGAATTACCACATCACTAAGCTGAAACGTCCTGGACTCCTGGGACGTACAGTGTAAACACGCAGTGCGCTAATGGTCATTTAACGTACATTGATTGTAGCCCCATTTAGCTGTAATAGTTGTCAAAAAATACTTGCGTGCAAGATATAACTGACTGCGCTGTGAGTTAGTCTGCACATGTGACGTCTAACAAAAATTGTAAGACTATAGTTAGGCCTATATCTAAACACAGCAGACCTAGGCCTACTGTGTATCGGATAAGTTTACATAAATACGCGTAAATAGGCCTACGCAAAATGTGTGATTAACTTCAGTCTGTGCAATGAAATTAAACTGTTATAAACTTACAACGTGTTTATGTATAATTTAAAGATGATGTAAAATGGTTAAGGCGATTTTACAGAAACGGTCCAAAAAAAAAATAAAAAGTGACTTTCTGCGAAAATTATCAGTTTCCGCACACCAAAATTAATTAATTATCACATAACAAAACATTTTTAACAATCGATCAAACGTGATTAAAATGGATTTTGACAGTGGTCCGATAAGGAAGACTTGCCGCGTAGAGGAGTATATGAGATCAGTGTAATAATATTGAGGACCGACCGACCGACGACCGACCTCTGTTCCTGGAAGAGCCTTCCTGGAAGAATTTCAAACAGCCATATCTCCATAACAGTGCTAGATAGACGCATGGTCACTATGGACCACCCATAGGAAGTCGACCAGGGGAGTCGAATGGTCACGTGAACGATGACGTCACGTGACCCCAAAAGGTCAAGGTCGTGACCCCATTATCTTTGGGGCGCCATATCTCCGCAACGGTGCCAGGCAGACGCATTCGTTGAGTTATAACAAGACAAATGGCAACTAGCATCGACCATTATTGGAAATTTTTTCCTCCCAGTTCCCAAAAATCGGGCAATATTTTATGAACTTCGTGGAGACAATTTCCAATAACGACCTCGATGCCAGTCACTATTAGTATAATATTAATCGGGTCTCAATTAGACGCGGGGGTCTCTAATACAAGCCAAAAGAAACGAAAAAGCTCTTAAAAGAATACAAAAGAAAATGTTGCGCGCGAGCAGTACATTAGATTGGTCACAATCTAATAACGTTTCTTGTAGTCCATAAAATACATACTTACTAACCTTTAGTTATCAACAAACATTAACAGCAGAAAGATTGGGACAACTTCGTGTGTTTTAATACACTTCTGCCATAATTTTCTCCACTTTTTTTGCTTCAAATTTTTGACAATCCCTAAGCGATGGGCCTATCATCATGAGGTTTGAAGCCCAGAACCGTCCCTCGTATGCGTCCAATCCGAGTCGGTATAAGCAGATCCAATTTAAGCCGATCATAGTATGCGTTTTAGAACGGGGCCATTTTAGGCGTTTCCAGGCAGCATCTGGTATTTGTCGCATTTGTACGAATTTGTTTCATGCTATTGCTCGTTGGGCGTCCCTCTTCTTCGTTCCGAAACGACATTTGGTCGATCCGAGCGATCTGAATAATTTAGCACTGATGAATTTGTAAACGTTTTCTGCTGAAAAAAAGTTATCGATTGACGTGGTGCAGACATCATCTGGAGAGTGATAGGCCTAGTACACTATGCTCTGCAGATATTTGACCATTGAAAAAGACATGCATAGCGATAACTTTTGTCAAAGCAATAAACTGTGGAACAGGGTAAAAAAATTGGAATAGCAAGAAGTATCGCATTGACATCGAATCAAACATGTTGTCAGCGTGATGGAAATAGGGTGCTACATTATGAAAGAAGGTCTTTTAGAACGTGACCATTATTTACGTCAAGTTCCCATGTAACTTGGCTTTTGTTGAGAAGTCGTGCTTGGCGTTTTCGTTGTGTTGCATGTGTACTGTATAGCGTGCGTTTATTGTTCGAGTGAGTGCTTTGTCCGCGTGTATGCTACATCTGTCAACCGTTCGTGTACTTACCTGTGCTAGTTTTCTTCGCTGTCGTCAGCTGTGTAGGCCAAATAAGTAAGTACCGGTAAGTAAAACGTCAGTTCACGCAGCGCCTCCTTGAAAAAAGAAAGCCTCTGAAGCTACGGCACTACAGCGCTATACAAATGTATTATTATTATTATTAACATGTAGCGGGAAAATTTGTCTGCAGCCAAACATGACAAATGCCGACAGTTGAGTTGTGACCACTGTGTAGCACAGCATAGCCGGGAAAAAAAACAAATCGAAAAGCAAGGAATGGGGAAAATACTCCCCGGAACAGATTAGGGTATATGTCGGAATCTTGTGACTTGCGTGAAGTGCCTCACTAAGAATGATTTCAATGTATATTTTCGTGTTTAAGAACCGACCATGGAATGCTTGTTGGGGTAGACTTTACAGTGGCACACCCATCATCGTTTAGTTCCATAAAAACAAACGCATTTTAGCTGCAGCCTATCATTTGAAACGATGGCCTTTGTCAGTTAATCCATATCGTCTGCGTCGGAAATGATAATACCTGGATTATTCGCATATTTTTGTGTGAAAGAACAACTGACGTTTTACATTGTTAGATCTGTTACGTTTTATCCGACAAAGTATTTATGAAAATCGGCCGATGTCACGTGACAATATCATTATGATGAGTGATGACAGCATTTATGCTACGTTACTTTGCTGTGTCATTATTTGTAAATAAAAGTTTCTTTGTATAAAAATAATGTATAATACGTGCTTAGTAATCACAGGCTGAATGGTAGTTCAAGCCCTGTGTTAACGGCGACTTCTCTTTCTTATGGGAAAGCCAAAAATTCGACCCCCCCAGAATCAAAACCCCTGATCCGATTGAGATAAAATTTGGCACGGTTGATTACGTCGGCGAGATGACCCCTCATACAAAATTTTATGCAAATCCCTCCAAGGGGGGCTTCTCGGCAAATGGGTGAAATATACGCAAAAATTTTTATTTATATATGCATTTTTTTCCTTGACTCACCCACAGGTCAGACCTTTTAAGGGATTTTTACGCTTAATGCGTCAAACGACGTGGTTCTGCACAAGGAAGTGCCTTTTTGAAGTTA
>Ga0209367_1011920_pt1 | contig 11454 bp, 6 predicted proteins | sample WorMetLIZISLAND2_FD_187412 | JGI IMG/M metagenome (GOLD analysis project Ga0209367, IMG submission 187412) | Marine gutless worms symbiont microbial communities from Max Planck institute for Marine Microbiology, Germany - Olavius geniculatus... ... | reverse complement strand
CGCTTTTCGTACCTCATTGCATTTCTGTCGATATTCCCTGTCTGCCAGTTCGCTACTGTCTCTTTTCTTCTTCAAGATTCTCTTTTCTTGAACTAGACTTAGTGTCTCTGGTGTAATCCATTTCTTGGTTATCATCTCTTTCTATGGGAAATGGGGGAGGGGTATCCCCCTCCCCAGCCGACTATGTGGTCTGGGGGAGCGTCGTGAGCTCCCCCAGCGGGGTCCGGGGTGGAATCCCGGCAAAAAACGAATTTGGTGCATTTTAAACGTCACAGAACACTTCTGGTTGCAAGATATCGTAAATCATGAGAACAGCATATTACAAGGCAAAATGCAGTATGCCATGAAAACTGGGCAGCAGACTTTAGCATTGGTTACAGCAAGAACTAACATTTGTGATATCTCGAGGATTAACCAAACATTAACAGCGTCATTAGCAACCTTACCATCATCATCATCATCAGCTGCTGCAGATTGACACTGACACTGACAGAAAGACAGACACATAGACTAGACTTCTAGAGACCAGTTGTCATTGATATAAACCTAAAAAGCTTGCATGAGTGTCAACTGCGTCACAAGGCAACCGTACATTGTTAATGAATTGTTTTATAACATCAGTACTGATCAGTTCACACAAAATGACACCAGTAAACAACTAAATTAGCATCATCATTCAAGTCTACCGCTGACATCAACATCACTGACACTGGCGTGTTACTGACAGTCTGACACACAATGCTGGTCTTTTAGCATTCAGGCACTCTTGCAACAAGCTGCAATTGGTCACAAGAAAATTGTTTTATCACTTGATATTCTGATCACTTGGAGCTAATTGCAAAAAGATTACGATGCTGGCCTTGTACTAAATCCAAAGAACTGTTTGAGCCTTTAAGGTTCAAAACAGTTACTAGGGGAAAGGTTTTTGAGAAATTTGGAAAAAGTTTAATATTATCATTCTGCATTTCTGATATACTGCTAGTCTGCATATACGTGCAATATATTAGAAATGCAAAATTACAATAATTATAATATTCAACCCCCTAATTTTCGAAAAAAACTTCCTAGAAAAAAAGTTTTGGGGGGGAATTAAAAGAGGGACGGGAGTTTAATACTATATTTCTGCATTTCTGATATATTTCATACATGCTAAACTTTCCTCGGGAAAAAGTTTTAAAAAAATTTACGGGAGAGAAGTTGAATATTATAATTCTGCATTTCTGATATATTGCATGTACACTTACCCCTAATTTTCCAAAAAAAATTTCTAGGGGAAGGTTTTTTCGGGAAATTAGGCGGAAAGTTAAATATCTTAATTCTGTATTTTTGATGTATTGCATGTACACTTCCCCCCTAATTTCCCAAAATAACTTTCTATGAGAGAAAGGTTTTTTGGGAAATTAAGGAAGAAATTGAATATTATAATTCTGCATTAACGACATATTGCATATACATGCAAAACAGTTCAAAGGGAAAAGGTTTTGTGGGCAAATTAGGAAGGAAGTTAAATATTATAATTCTGCACTTCTGATATAACGTGCAATATATCAAAAATACAGAATTATAATATTTAATTTCTCCTCTTAACTTCCCAAAAAACCTTTCCCCTATTATTTCATGGAGCATATGCTCCAAGGTTTATATGATGTAGACGCCCCTGGTTACAAGATACAGAAATTTTGTTCAATATATAAATATTAGAAGTAAGCCACTGAATTTCACCAGGCATAATTATAAATTATGTAATTAATAATTATATATTATGTAAGGCATAATTATAAAATATTGAGTGACTTTCAAAATACCGTTGTATTCGCCAGCTGGCAGCACTATTTTCAGCGGATGTTTGAGATCTCTGATCGCATTTAGATCTCACTATTTAGTATTTAGTACTTTAGTAACTAGGCAACAAGCCCGTCGAGAGCCACAGCGAGGCCCGGGGAAATATTCTCGCGGGCCCCTCTGGGGAGAAAATTTTTGAATTTTTTTTAAATGGCGCATTCTGTTGTACTATATATTTTTGAGCCAAGGCGGGCCCACAAACGCCGGGGTAACTAACCACCGCCCCCTTATCCTTCTCTCTCGACGGGCCTGCTAGGCAAGCTTGAACGCACTGGAGAGCTGATGAGGTCTGAATGTTCTAGGGCGGCTCGCAGCGACGCCTGGCGGACTATTGGCGTACGAATACGAACTCCTGTACGCACGGCAACGTTGACTAACGCGTACTCGAGCAGACCACAGAAGACAAACAGCAGACACGCAATCATCCACACGTCAATGGCCTTGATATACGACACCTGTCACACCATATCACATGATATACAATGTTGGCAAAACGTCCCCTAAAAGTTTTTTTCAGCCATTTTAGCAGTCACTCGTAATTTTGAAGGAAAGTCACACGATATCAGAGGAGATACACGTGCATCGTCTGTTTAACTTACAGTTAACTTCGCACAAAAGCGCTGTCACTAAACACAGAAAGTATAGATTCACAAAACTGTTTTCTTCTGACGAAAAAAGAAGGTCAGCGGTTGTCTAACTGTTTATTTGTCCGTCAAATTATTCAAAAAAGTTGCAAACGCATTTTTCATTAAATTTCTGGAAAGACTATAGACATGACCATAAAGAGTCGATTATATTTTGAATCGTTGAACACACAACGACGTTTAGTCGTCAGTGTTGTTGTTCTGAATTTTTCCAATAATCGCTAGTGTCGTAAATCCGGCTCAGGATGTGGCCGGTGTGCAGCCACAAGGACTAGGACGTAAAGCCTTGTCGTCGTGATAATCCCAGTCCGCCATCCACGTGCGGCGGCGGATATATGCGACCAGTGCTTGACGAATGAAAGTGACTGGCGCATCCTGATTACTGGTCTAGTTATCAGATGTATAATACACACTGGCCGGACCGAGCCGAATAATTCTAAAAATAACTCGTCACTTAGAGTTTACAATAATAAAGTTCCCCAGCAGGCGCATTTTAGCTGGCCGTCTAATCAGTTATAGTCACGGTATCAGTCTGCTCCGTAGGTCAAGGCTGAAACTTTTGATTTTTACGCGCGACAGCTATGCTTTACGCGTCTTAGCCATGGTCTGGGTGTCTGTCTGTCCATCTGTCCGTGTGTCTGTCACACGCTTGAGCCGTATCAAAACGGTGCAAGCTAGGATCACAAAGTTTTCACTGTGGGCTGCCCGAAGGACTCTGGTTTTTCGCGACAAAATTTCGTGCCCCTGGGTGAGAGGGTTCCCCTTGAACGAGGGCGTCAAAGAAAAGTACCCCTAGAAAAAAACGTTATTTTGCCGCTATTGGCTCGCCTAGTGTGAAAAAGGTTGCAGATAGGTACAGTTAAGTTGCTTATTATAACAAGCACTGGACATGGGCTTTTTAGTTTTATTAACATCGATGACCTTGAACGACCTTAAACCCTTCCCCCCAAAAAGAAGGGTTTTTGGCGAATTTTTCGTATTTTCGGCTCCAGCGCATACTTCAAGAGTGAGTTGCGACAAAATGGCTAAAGACAGAACAAGACGACTTGCATATAAAATTTTCAGCATCAGACGTAAATTTAGTAGTCTAAGTCCCAACCCCCTAGGTTCAAAGAGGCCTGTGCACGCGAGCGTCAAAGAGAGGTAGCCTCTAAAAATTGGTTATTCTATCGATATCGGCTCGTCTAGCGTGCAAATAGACATAGACATGCTGTTTATCTTAACAAACACTGATGACGAGCTTTTTTGGGTATCTACCTCGATGACCTTAAACGACCTTGAACTCCCAAAATAAGGGGTGTTGGTAGGTGCTAGTGGTTTTTTTGCGATTTTCGGCTGCGGACTGCGGTGCACCTTCAAGGGTGAATTGCGACGAAATGATTGAAGATAGACCAAAACAATGTGCAAATAAGAACTGCTTAGGCTGTCGCGCGTCTCATGAGCTTTGCTCCAATTACTTGTGAAAATAAATAATAATGGCAATCTAACTGATAGGGCTATAGCGAAACGAAACGGAGCAGTCAAAAAAATCAACGAACCGTGCCAAATAATTCAGACCTGACAAATTTCACACACAAAAAAGTTAACGGGATACCCGTGTCGTCGAGAAGCACAAAATATGTGCAGTTGTTTTACTGTGCAAACCATTTTAAAACTATCACCTCACATTTTTTGCTCAACAACAGCGCAGTTTACATTGCGCTACCACTTGTACCGATAGTGTACAGCTGCACTGTATAAAATCAGTCTGACAGAACTACCCGCGGTAGGTCGGCATTGACGTTGGTGGTCTGGTAGACGACAGTGACGACGGTGAGAAGGCCGAGGTTGATACGCGCTGGAACGCTCTCCATGTTGATCCAAAACGACACCCAGGACATGGTGACGGTCAGAATGCTCGGCACGAAGACCTGGATCACGTAGTAGCCGATGTACCGCTGCAGGATGAAACGGATCTCAGCGCACGGGTACGAACCTGTAGCAACATCACATTCATTCCTCCACTATCTCAGCCACAGACAGACACCATGCAAATGTCGGTGTGCTTTACATATATACAAACCAGTAGGCGACCTGGCTCGCGACTGTCAGCGACAGCTGTGATGCGGACAGACAAACAGCGTCCAACGCAGAGTTGGATACAGACACGATGTCCGACAGTAAGGGTCGCTTATAGCTTGCAGCGAAGCGAGCCAACAGAGAACAGACAAAAATCCGGCTAACCCACGTGTCTGCCCTTCTGCATTCAATTAGTTCTCCAAAATTGTTAGACTAGCGTGTTCTGTTACAGTCACACTTAACCTTATTTATAACGCAAAACTGGTGCGTAATTTCACACAAAATTGCAGTGGAAACCTGTACCTGCTGTGTCCTCCATGCACCGGGCCTACCGAAAAGGGTGGAGTAGCTGCTGAATAGACCTCCGAGTCCATAGACTTGACTTGTATTAAAATGGAACGCGTGAGCGTTTGACTAGCGTAAAAATCTTCTAAACAAAACGTGCAACGTGGGTCTAGGCTTCATTCACAACATTATGCCGGCTCGGTCACACTTAACAACGCATCGCACTGTAAGAATTGAAGATATGGAGGTGTTAGAATTAACGATAAACACAAATGATAATTATTCGTCAATCTGCCCGAAAGCCTTGCCCGATAGACCGTATGCCGTCCAGCGACACGCTATGGTCCGGTGCCTCGTCAAGTGCGATCCGGCACGGCTGACCTACCCCCAGTGTGGCTGACCTGAGGTGTAGTTTGTGGAACAGTCGCTGAGAATCGTTCCCATGAGAGAGAACTGAGGCAATTCGACGCCTTCTGCAACTTCCACAGCTTTCTCTAACCAGTTGAAATAGACGAACTCCATCGAGTATCCGACTAAAACCCAGCAAACGTACTACAGTCAAAATACTATCATCATACGACTGAAATATACAAAACGCGTTAGAAAAAAGTGAACGTCTTAGACTGTACCAATGGCGCTATTGTTAACATGAGCGCTTCATTTTCGACAATACTACTGTAATTAACGTTGTATAACTAAACACTGAACTTACAAGGTAATGCGGTAACATAACATATCTGAATCATATAAGTTTTATTACACTTTATTCCGAGGTTCATCTCAGAATGCAAAACCTGAAAAACTGTCAAACTCGGTTCACATTTGATAAAAGTTTTTTTGAGAAAATATATATTCGCCTCCACATTATCGCCCACACTGTAGCAGATAAAAACGGTAGGCCTATAATGGCTTACTGTAAAAAAAGTTTGAGTTCGGTAGCGCCGTTTCACATAGGGCTGAGGCAATTGCGGTCAAGTAATTACTTGGTGACGATCAGCGTGAGCTTGGTGACAAGTGTTAAATATTGTATAAGTCACAAAGTGCCAAGACGTAAAGTAGCAGAAGAAAGAACGTAGACCCGAGGGACGTCTTCTCATCAGGACTTAATATTCGTCGGGTCGCGTCTTCCCGACGACGATTTATTAAGTGCCAAAGGGAACAATCTGCGTTTCAATCCGTTTAACCCATTCGCTGCAAAACCACGCAGCATGCTGGCTGCTATAACTAGTGCCGGTTGGTACTTTGTACGCATTATCTCTGTATAGGCCTATGACATGAAATAATTCTCGTTATAGAGTAAATATGTAACAATCATCCACCATCGGTCATGATCAAGGTGTTGCGCAATGTGTATGGGTGATAACTCCATACTTTATACTCCACGTATTTGACTTCTTGTGTGTTTAAAGGGTTAACTGAACCGGTGGCCATTAATATATCCTACTGGCCGTAAACACAACAGCTTGTGTGGAGTAAATGATGACAGTCATTCGTTTCTTGATGAGTTCTGGAAACTTTGGTAATACAAGAAATTTGGTGCAAAGCCTAACGTGAGTCCGCCCGGCGCCCTAAGTCCGATTGGGGGACAGTTTGGGGAGTTCACATTCCTTTCGTAGCAAAGTCACGTAGCCCGAACTCTAACGCATTAGCATACGTAGAACGTGCAATGTCGACTTAGGGTAAGTAGACATTAGCCAACTAACCGTTGTCGTTAGTGGGCCAATATTTTTATTCATTCCAGAAATATTTGTGCTCAAAGTTAAAAGCTGTCCTAAATCGCGCCTAATTTTGGACGTTTTTCGTTATCCCAAATTTTAAGGGGGCGGTGTTCCCCCTCTCCCCCCCCAAAAAAAAATTGTACGCACGTTATCAGCCCCACTTAAGAGTACATTACGTGGCAAAAATTCATTAAGCTACTCCATTTGGCTTTAAAGTTATAGTGGCTAATTCGCTACAATTAAGGCCAATTTTGGACCCCCCTTTGAAAAAATTGTTAACGAAAACCAGGTCCCCGGTGGGAAAACGCTAGCAAGACTTGGTCATTCTATGACGCGTGTAAAAATTTGGAAACGCAGCACACACTAGGGGCCAAAATATGGTCTTGCAAAAAATGCGCTTTTGGTGAGTACGATTCCACATCGAGATCTCCAAGGTTACTGGACCAAACTTCACTGGACTTATAACGCCGAAGGAATTGCTGTCGATGGAGTAACTCACCGATTTTAAATATCTTCATCCGTTCCGGAGATATTTGCCGCCGAACTTTGAAGTCGACCGAAATCGGGCCAAATTTTGCATGTTTTGGCCCCTAAAAAGTTTTTGGGAAGCACCCCCAAAATTTCGGACCGGGATTATAAAATCGAACGTACTTCTGAGCATCGTGCAAAATTTCGCGGCGATCGGCTCACGGAACTCGAAGATTACGCGAGGGGAAAAATAAATTCCAGCAAAACATAAGCCCTCCCGAAAACTATCGTTTCCGGGCGGACTAAAAACCAACACTATTGGACAGCCACTAGCAGTACATTACGATCGTCCACCATACAGCGAGCTGTCATGCTAGGCCCATTTAACGCACATTTATTTATTCCCGTCAATCAAACCCTTTTATTAGTTGTCGCGTCGCTCAACTGACCTGTTTTTGTTCGCCTCGTTCGATAATGCAAAATATCTAAATATGCTGCTGAAACAAGTTATCAGAAATTTTACAACCAAGCACTTATAATTAACCACGCTAACAATCAGTCGCCTTCAGTCCGTCTTCTTCACCCATACTTCAGTGTGTTCTATTTGTCAATACACGGTTTTATACCTCGTATTTTTGTTTAGATAGCCAATTTTAGAAAGTGTTGATGAATGTTGACATACTTACAACTCTCAAACAGAATGGGGCAGATCTGTCGGTCGAAAGGCAACTTTTGCAGCGTCATCATGCACGACAGAGTCGCCGTGATTCTACAGCAAAAACAACATGCATGCAGCTATACTTCGACTGTCAGCCACCATTCCTGTGATATTTCTGTGTTTCTGCCTTACTAACTGTGTTCAACAGGCTAGCACTATACAAGGTAGCTATGTTTTCATCGGTGTATTAAATGAGATAAAATCGCGGCTCTTACGTTTGATTACATAATGCCTTTCCAAATTTTAGAGGCTTGAGCCTTTACACTAACAAAACTCCAGATCTAGGGTTTCGAGTACCGGAACAACTGCAACCATTTAGTTGAAAATAATGCACGCTGATAGTTTATATTTCCACGGTTATGTGTTAAGCACAATCAAACGAATAATAACGACGCAAACAGCAGGACGCAGAGATGCTCTGGTGTATTGAAGCGGCTGCGAGTGAGGCCTACCTGCTGACGTACCACATATGTCCGGTGGCGTTCACCGTGAGCATTCGGTTTCGCACGGTGACCCTGTGCCATTGCGCCCGCTTCTCGTTGCGAAAGTACGTGTCGGGGATCCAGAACTGTTCCCAGCTCCCGTCGTGTAAACGGATCACGGTCGTGTTCTTGATGGGCGTAAAAGCAAGTCGTGGGTCTCGCCACGCCTGTCGGAAGTACATGCTAATGCCGTAGTCCTACACGCCGCAATGACATAACACGACGCTGACAGTGTTGGTCAGGCGTCAAGATTAGTAGGCCTAGTATAGCACGAAAACGAGAGCCACTATGCGCAGTGATGATAAGTGTCGATATTTCGCTTAAAGCTGTACGAAATAATCGTTGGTGTTCTGTGCAAACGTAGGCAAAAAATGGCATAAAACAAACCCGTCTTATTCCACAGACGTAATCAAAAATTAGAAAAAAAACTGAACAAAAATCAAAGAGCGTCAAGTGACAAAGAAATTGTCCGAAATTATGCCAAAAACAGTCCGAGCAGAAGCAATTCGAAAAAACGTTGCACTGATCATTTTGTATTTGATACATAAGTAAGTGTAATTTTTCAATTTTTTTTGCAAACATACTGTATATCTCAAAAATATTATTTTCGCATCGTGCAATATCTCACAAGTATGTTTTTACCGTCAGCACCCATGTGGAGATGATGTATGCCTATCTGTTCGTGTAGTGCATTTAAACGCTAGATGTGGAGGATTCAAGCATGCTCAGCACCATGTTCGACTGACCGAGGCCCCCATCAACATGCGCACAGTTGTAACGCTGGTAAGTTTTTGTACGTTAATATCGAAACATCTATGCGAGGGCCCCACATTTTAGCAAGCAGGGCCTAATCTGCTTTAAATCCGGCCGACCCCGTTAAACACGTTGATGGTGTGGCGTAGCGGTAATGCGTTTCATCCGATCAACGAAGTTACTCTACGTCAAGCCGGGTTAGTACTTGGATGGGTAACTGTCTGCGGGCAGGTAAACCATCCCGCCTATGTCAACTCAGCCTTCCGTCTCTCCGGGGTAAGTACTACGGTATCGAGTTTCGGCCTATGAGGCTAGGGTTAAGGCGCAGCGCGTTCACTTGTGTCGGGTAGCAGGTAACAGCACTGTGTGATCCCATAAGGCAGGTGACGCTCCGTAGCTCTGTGATAGTTTCTTATAAAGAGCTATACAGTATCTTTAACATCTAACGTTTCACATCCACTACGGTATATAGGCATGTAAAGAGCGCGACATGTGTTTACCATCGTCTGTTCGCTTATGTACGAGAAGCTCATGATGTAGATGCCGAGTTGGACTTCCGTCGGCCGATCTACAAAATCATGTCAGCAAACCACCGACTCCGACATTGATCTTCGGCAAGCCGAGCTTGCAATTGTCAAGAGGCCACACGACCGCACCACACACCGTTTATCATTCCGTCCTTCCGTCCGGCCTTTTGTCTGTCTGCTGCGGAACTGGTAAGTCTGCATCTTTTAAGTTTTCTTTGTTACTTACGTACTTATTTAACGAAAAATAATTGCTACATAAGTCAAAAGTTGACAAAAAGAAACAAAAAATTGAGCTAATGCTCACGAGACGCGCGAAAGCCTACAGCAGTTGCGGTTTAGAAGTTTAGCTAAAAATTGGGGTGTTTACGCTAAGTTAATATACAATTACCAAATTCTCTATCTAGATCGCATAACGATAGTAGCGTGGCGCCACCGTGTGAATGATATAGACTTATGTCGCAGCCCGAAATCACAAAAAAATCCATAAAACCCCCTATTTTAACGTTCAAGGTCATTTAAGGTCATTGAATTCGGCGCCAATCGAGAGCCAGTGTACGACTTCCTATTAGTGATTAATAGTAACCTAGGCCCTATCTCGCGCCGTTACTGAGATACAGCGACTTATTGGCCAAAAATCGCAAATTTTGCCCACCCCCTCTCATGTGGCGCCCTCGTTCGGGGTGACCCCCTTCGAATTTATGAAAAAGCTTTACGGTTCCTAAAACTAGAGTTTTCCAGGCAGCCGACGGTAAAGATTTGGTGATTTTAGCTTGCACCGTTTTTGACCGATCCAATCGTGTGACGGACAGACAGACAGACAGAATGTGATGGCTAAGACGCGCTGAAAGCAGTAGCTGCTTTCGCGCGTAAAATGGTACAGAAACGTACACATAGACCCTTAGATAAATTTGTCTTTTAATCTTCACTCTGACCGTGACACGTTCATCTATTTCAAACTTACCTAGCTTTCTTTAATGTTAATCATATGGTGGAGCAAAGCAACATATTCATAGTACGGTAAATTTTAAAGATATCATGTGCATTGCGTCACATTGCATTATAGCCTAACACGCGTGCTGACAAAAATAATTTTTTAAAATCTAGCCATCATTGATACGGTGCTACTACTATTACTATATTGTGATATCAGAGACATTCATTGATATTATACGGTGATTTTATTTGGCATGTTGTCATTAAATAATAATTTAAAGAAATAATACTGCCATTGGTTACTGTTACAGCATTATAATTTGTTCAACCGGCCTAGTTCTGTGGAATAGCCTTTCTTCATGTCGCCGAACCAAAAGAGTCATAACACTGAAATATATCACAATGTCGTAGTTGTCTCTGCAGCGGAAATGAACATAAGCATGCACCGCCTATGCCTATTTGACATTTTACATGTTTTGCATTTTATGAGACTTCGCTAAAAGGGCTAGAATAAAATCGGACACACGACGTTAATCAAATGCCAGCGATGTTCTCTGAGATTCATCCAGCAAGTAAGTATAGCTAAGCTACAGCGAACAATCGAATAACGTTCACGTGTCAATGCGTTTCATCGTCAGACGCTGAACGCCACCGACCGACGATGCTTTTTCGTTCTCAGCACGCCGGTGTCACATTATAATGTCTCCCCCATGAAAAATCCGCTCTAGGAAAGATAATCACGGAATTGATAGTTTCCTCTTATAGTGCGGCCGCCGGGCGGGGCGGATTTTTGCCGGTAAATTGTCGGCCGAGGGAGACTTTTCTGGGGGGCGATCGTATAATGGGGCACCTGTCGGTCGGTGATGCTTTTAGCGCGGCGCTGCGCCAGCTTGCCGACCGTCACGACCGTCCATCTACAGTTAGCAGCAGCAGCAGCAGCAGTCGCAGCATCAGTTTGCAGTCAGTCCGCTCTGCAGCAGCAGGACTAACGCTCCGCATCACCCAGTGACATGCGGCTTCTGTGCA
>Ga0209367_1011919_pt1 | contig 11456 bp, 9 predicted proteins | sample WorMetLIZISLAND2_FD_187412 | JGI IMG/M metagenome (GOLD analysis project Ga0209367, IMG submission 187412) | Marine gutless worms symbiont microbial communities from Max Planck institute for Marine Microbiology, Germany - Olavius geniculatus... ... | reverse complement strand
AGTTATTTCTTACCTTTCAGTTGTTTATCTTTCTTATTTTAGTTTTTTTATTTCAGTTATTTTTTTATTTTTCGCATTTTTAAAGTTTTGAATTTTACAGTATTTTTATTTTCAGTATCTCTGATTTCATTTTTCTTTAAAACATTTCAGTTCTTTTTAGTTTATGTTTTAGATTAAACTGACAGCTTGTCTGTCAGTTTGTGAGTGCAGACTCTCCATTGTATTGTATTGTATTGCGTGCGCTGCTTGCGTTTCGGAAACTAGGCTACATGTAAACTTAAGGTTTAAGGTGATTGTGTAGTATAGACTTAGCTGTTCGTGCAGGCCCATCTCATGAGCTACATGCGGAACTGCCATTTGCGATCGTCTCAGGCGTTCACAGTAAATTAGGTCACTGCATTTATCACCCGGCATTACGTGTTACAGTCCTAAGGTTCGGGGTCCCTTTGTACTGAAAGTTAGCAGGCCAGTAGTTGCTCCTAGCCCTCGAGCGTTCATACCAATTTTGGTATTTAATTGTTCGCTTTGCACGTTTTTGAGTTGGAGGCTCGTGCGGGTCCCCAGACGGACAGACGGACCGATGGGTAAAACGCGTAATGCGGCCAATAAGGCAGCCGCATAACAAGAAACTCTACTAGAAGGCGTAATCTAAGCGGCGTTCTTGTCAGCTGTGAATGCGGTAAATTGCGTTTGGCGGCCGGAGGTCGAACATGAGCCGCTGGGATGAGATCTTACGACGCTCCCGAGCGCCATCGGCCACTCGGTGTAGAGACGGCATCAACACAGGGAGGGTAATGGTGTAAGGGGGCCACGATGGAAGAGGTAGAGGAGACGAGAGGGATTGGTAAATGCGGGTAAAGGAAGATCAGCGATGCGACACGCCTGCAGCGGTGGATAAGCAATTTAGCTGTCGCTGACAAGCTGGTTTATCGCCGATTCGTTGATCGCTCGCTGGTCGACGTCTTCCACTGAAATCGGCCGCCATATGCAGCACCGGAAGTAAGTGGATTCACCCGCCAGGAACCGCGAAGATCCTATAGCTCCTCTCTCACCAGGATTAGGCTTGCGTTAGATAGGTGTGATTTTTATCGAAATTAAGGCAATAGCGTGTCGGCTGCGCGCTAACATTGCGCTTCGTTGAGCCTGCAATTGTCTGAGTTATTATACAGACGTCTTATACACCGTGTCCGGAAAAAAACATTTTGGACATTTTTGATCGTAGCTTAGGGAAGAATTATCAGTTTTTAATAATTTTGACGGAAATATTTCCGACACAACTGGCCATCAAATGACCATTTAATTTCCCACCGCACCCACTGTTTACTTTTGCGTTACCTGGGGAAAACAGAACTAACAAAATATTGTATTTTTGTTCAAGGGAGCATTATGATTCAATCAAAATATGGCAAAAACACATTATTGTACATTTTTGTCACCTGGACTGACAGTTTATCCAATTGTCCGTTTTACAGCTGCCTACAGTAAAAAGTGTTTAAAGTGTCAGCCCATTACGTAACCACAGAGACAAAGATGGTTTCTCGTTTTGTTGATAGCAGTGTCAATGATGTTCTGCTTCAGACCAATCCAGACTTCACTAGTTACTTTTTAAATTCATCAACATTCGTGAAAGTCATCTGGTTGACACAGTACTGCATGACAGTCAAACAGTGTAATTGACTGGCTGTTCAGGCCACAGGTTCCTTATGTATGAAATTTATCAAAGTTTTGTTCAATTTAATGCACATATCGCTTGTTTTGATTCTTCCATGTAGTGCAGAAGCAGACATTAAATTAGGTGGGAACTATAGAACAATCGTTTGATGGGCAGTTGTGTCAAAAATGTTTGCACCAAAATTTATTAAAATCTATCAATTCTTCTTCAAGTCACAAACGATAATGTTGGGAATGCTTTTTTGACGTATTTTTGTTCATTTTAACGCATATTTCATTCGTTCATTTTTCCCTAGGTAGCGCAGAAGCAAACATTGGGTGAGATGGTAAATTTTTCGATCATTTGATGGCCAGTTATTCCAGAAATACTTGTACCAAAAATTATTATAATTGGTAGACATTTCTTTGAGTGACAATCGATAATGTTTGGGATGTTTTTTTTCCGGACACGGTGTAATATACCGCAATACGGATCTTACCGTCCGTCCGTCTGTCTGTTCATCTATTTCGCGCAGGCTTTGAATTTGGAGACGGGAGTGTGTGAAAAAATTCAAATTGGTGCAAAGATTTCCCCGGTGTAGGCCCAATTGTAACCGCTGTACCACTTTTTAGTTTAAAAAAAAACTTGGGTTAGGATCATAAAAGTTGCACTCCTCTTACAGATGGCCGCACAACCTGTCGGAACTGGGCATCATATTTTTGTCGTTGTTTTATTAGAAGATGACGATGCACATTTTAGACTTTCAGTGCTCTGACGCTATTGGTTTGGTGACAGAAACGGCATCTGTAAAAATGTTGCTAAAAATTAAAGTACGTTTTGGTAGCTGTCATAGGCCTACCTATCTTTGGATATTTGCGTAGAAATTATCCGATTGAACAGAAAATCGAAGAAAACAAGTGTAGTTGTAGCAGCAGTATTGTTATAATAGGCCTATACTTAACGTGTACTGATATGGTATATTATTTTGGTCAGCATGCATCGCTAGGGGGCGTGGTCTGCCTGTCTGTCACACCGGTGCATCTAAAGCCGGAATAAGATGGGGGTATGGACACTCGTGTGGTTACAAACATTGGGGGAAGGGGAGAATGGGGTCGTAACCCGTAACTCCCAGTCGAAATTTACATTCAAGTTGCAGCTAAGTCGACACGGTACTGGCAGCGGTGCTATATACGTCCGCCTTAATTCGTATCGTATCCCAAACGAGTTCGGCCTTAGCCACTGTTACATGTATCCGCAGCAGCGTGGTCAGAATGACAGAGTGACAATAATGTCGATGATGTTGATGCTGATGTTGGCGTAGTTCATAACAGTCCGCACGATGTGATGGTTCGCACTGCTTCATCGACTGCTAGAGTGACCTGGCTTCCGGCGCACAATCGCCACCGTCACTACTACTACGTCCTCTGGTAAACAAATAGCATATCGGGCGTGAATAAAGCGACAGAAGTGAGCTGAACTGCCAGTTGGTCCGCTTGGTACATATAGGACGCAACTGAACTGAACTGAGATTTCAGTATTTCTGTTGCTTTGTACACTTCTTTAATATTGCTTCGGATAATGTCGTCCAACTCAGTTCATTTTTCTGCAACTTTGCAAACGACGCGCGAAACGTTTGCTTTGAGCCATGAGTGAATAATATGCGTAGATTAAGATTAGTACCGATTAAATTAGAGTCTGTTAACAATTTTCAGATGAGCTCAGTTAATTGTTGGTTTGTGTATGATTTAATTTTTGTTTATCAAAGCTGTTGCCAGAATTTTTTTTGCTTTGGGGTTGGCCTTTTAAACTTTTCTTTTTTCTCTTTTCTTTCTATTGACCCCCTTTTACTCCCTCCTTTCCTTTTTACCGTCCCATCATTTCCCTTTTTTTCTATTTTTTATTTGCATTCCTACTTTTTTTCTTTCCCAAATCTATCTATAGAGGATCTGGGAAGCGTTGAAGCTTTCCTATCGGGATCTGGAGCGGAGCCTTAGCCGCAAACTCAAATGCATCTTGACGCATTTCGGCTATCATATTCGCATCTCATAGCAACATATTATTCTGTCATTCATTTGCAATGTAAAGAGGTGTTTTGTTGATTTTTTAAGTGAGAAACAGATTTGGACTGACTATTTGACCGGCAGCTGTAGTGTAGGGTTTAGAGTTTAGGATTAGGGTTAGGGTTGGGGTTAGGGTTTGGGTTAGGGTTAGCGTTTTTGTAAGATTTATGTGAAAATAATGAACACCAAAAGTTAGCGTAGGTCCTACAATATGGGTGGTAAATTCGAGGTTTTTGAAGGCAAGCAAAAAACTTGCCGACTGGTAATCCGTGATAGTCAGGCTACTTGCTAGGCTTGAGGTGCTGGTTGGCTGACTGACGGATCCGTGATACCGTACTTGCTACGGTTGAGGTCGTCAGTTGCTCGGCTGCCGCCGTCCTTGCTGCGATACGACAAGTACCCTGTGCCAAGTGCTGCCGGTCAAATAACCTGTGCCAAATAGATTATTATTATTTTTGGGAAAAGAGGGTTGAACTCATTAACCTCCTCCGCCATATAGGCTACGGCTGTGCTGTCTATGACCATATAGAGGTGATCCACTTGCTGCTTAGTATATAAAATGCGATTAACTAGTAAGTGGGCTATTAGATGTCTAATGTCAAATGTAAATTTATATAGCGAATTGTCGTCAAAACCTCTAATGCGCTAGATGTTGTGTAATAGCCAGGAAAAAGACGTTGAAAACTTTACAAACTGTTCAAAATCTAAAAACTTTAAAACTTTGTCCCTCGAAATTCGTTTTTTCTAGCTTTGCTCCAAATTGTCACTACACGTCAAGTGCTGTGCAGGTTTCGGTCGTCTCAGTCGGAAGTCTGGCAGACGCTGCGAGTCGTACCCCGCGACTCGTACTCACTGACGGTGTACGACCTACGCCCACACACCCGCTACCAGTTCATGTTGCTAGCCAGAGATCAGCACGGCAAAGCACACTTCAGTCGCGTCGTTGATGCCGTCACTGCCAGACTCAGTGACCAGCTAGCCAGACTTACTCACTCACACGCTCGATTTGCCTTCTCAGGTCTACATTACACGGTGTTTCATTAAAAGGGACCCCTTTTTGTTTTTCTCTTAATTCACTCAAATGATGATCAATTTACACAAACTTTTTACCAGTCGTAGCGGAACAAATACTAATTCAAAATAAATATTTAAACTAAATACGGCAGTTTATTAAATATTTTTTGCTAGTCGTGACGTAATGCTGACGTCATAATGTATCGTGTGTACAAGCTTGCTTGTCTCAACTAGTGCTGTCAGTTGCTACCCTGCTTCGATGGTGAACTTTGTCTGGTTCGCTAATGAAAAATGTTTATCCGTCAGCACTGAGAAACATGTGGACATGAAATCAGGCGTCTCGCGATCCAACAACGTAAACATTTTGCAAGTTCGGTCTGCTAGTGCACTGTCTTGCTCGAACATGTGAAAGTTCAGCTCTCCCCACAGACACGTAAATGCGATTGCTTTGCAAGTTTTTGTGGCTGCAACTGTAAAACTTCAAAAATTCGTCATCAACGGACCAGATTTTTCACCATCGGAGCAGGGTAGCAACTGACAGCACCAGTTGAGACCAGCAGGCTTGTACCCATGACACATAATGATGTCAGGCCACGTTACATCACGACTAGCAAAGAATATTTAATCAAACGTCATGTTTTGTTGAAATATTTTGAATTTGTATTTCTTCGGTTACAACTGGTAAAAATTGGTCGTCATTTGAGTGAATTATGAAAGAAAGAAAAAGGGGTTGTTTTTTATGAAACAGCGTGTATATTCAGTGCATGCTGTAGTTTTTGGGTTGCGTAATGTGCTGTAAGTAAGTAAGTAAGTAAATAAATCTGTAAAGTGCAAATTATTAGCAAGTAGCTGGCAAAGTCTGTAAGTCAAGGAGTGGAGTGTGGCACTAAGTTAAGGCCTAGAAGCTGGGTTGTAGAAAAAGTCACCATCTGGTGACAGAACAGTATGTCGATTGTGGAAGCACACTAGTGAATGTCGTATGTCTACAGTGAGATAACGTGCTGTTTTGGGGGGGTTAGTTATATGATGCAGAATGATACAGAAGATTGAAGTGTATGTTAAACTAAGGTCTGGAGTGAGATAAGTGAGTGTTGAACGAACTTATGCACTTCAGGCAGCGTTTCAACTGACATTTATTCCGCGCTGGCTGACAGTCATTCGTGTGGTCTACACTGTCTTTGGTTGCTCACGTTTGACTGTACCCAAGAGTTCCCAACACATTATCCCACTGTAGACAGTATGGTAGACATAAACTGACTGTATGAGTGCCAGGGTGGAGTAGAAGTGCATTGATGAAAGCGTTGATGAAATTGTAGCTGCAGAGGAGAATAACGGAGCACCAGGTGATGTTTGGCTGCTTGGATACCTGGTTGCTATGGCAACTAACAGGCAAAAAAGTCTTTGCGACTGACTACAGCAATGCCAGTGTTACGATGCTGTTTGATCCCTTTCAGGTGAGCACTGAGCTTTTCCATGCAGCTTTCCATATAAAACCACAATTTTTCAGTTTAAAAACTCAGACGTATTTAGTTCTAGTTTTGGAGCACTACTAACAGCTGTCTTGTACATTTTATGTTATCAAAACATTACTTTTTTTGCCAACTATTTGCAATGTGCATGTTTGCATGAACTGCTTAAAACATGAACAGCTCGCTAGTGTCATTGTGCTAATTTGTCGTATCGTTACAACTAGTTGAATGTAATTTTTTACTTACGTTTTTAACTTTTCGTCTCTGGCTTATTTTAGTAACAGTCTGTGAATAAATAAAGTAGACAGCATTTTTCATTGATTTAGTTTAATTATGTTTTTTTAATTCACTGCAGTTTTGTCACACGTGTTCTTCCAAAAAAATCATCTAGTAATGCATTTTAAATATATTATTACATGAATTGCCATAGATGGAGTGGAGCAGTATAGTATCATCTGTTGTTGGTGTTCCACTGCACATACTTCCTCCAATTATGGACACCAGGTATGGCATTTCTATTCTGTCTGTGGTTATACTATTGCAAGGCCATCCTAATATGCGGCATTACAGTTCTTGCCTGTCTGTCCATCATTCTCTCGTGTACTTTATACCTATTACAGTGATGCCCATCAGAATTGCTGACACTTCCGAAAGTTTCGTTGACTACATGTACTACTTTGATGTTACTAGTGTAATGCTGTAAGTGCAATGAACATGGGAATATCTGACTGCATGGCAATGAAGACTTACTGCATCTTGGGTACAATTCATACTCATGTTGACATATCACGAAATAGCCCACAGCCAAAGGCAGCACTGGTTGTACTAGTACTCCGTGTTGGTATTACCTCATAGGCCCATTAGAAAAACAGCAGTTGCTGTAGTTGCTGTGATAATGGCAATGTAGTGTAAGTGATACTAGTGGTGGTAGAATTGGTTATAGAAGTTATAGCGATAGTAGCAGTAGCAGCAATAGTCTGATAGGCCAAAACAACGGACCCATTTGAGCATTGATAAGTTAGCGAAGATTATGGGTAGAAATGTGCTACCATTACGTAGGAATTTCTAGCCAATTTTTTGGCACTATTACTGTTTTGAATGATATTTTATTGTATGGTAAATGAAAATTGACCACAGCCCATATACTACTGTCAAATTCAGTACAATTTCAGAGGTGATGAAAATCTATGCAAATTAGACAAAGAATACTTGAATGCAACACTATGCAAGTTGGGCACTTTTTCTCCACAGCATTTTGATACTTTTGACATATCACAATTTCTATTACTAACCATTACTAATTTATCAATGGTCAAACAGGCTCGGTTGTTTTGGCCAACCATGTGTGCATTGGGTGACTGGCAGAGTTGCCATTTGTCAGTAACGACACCTGAAAGAGAGGGCGACTACACAAAGAGGGAGGTAGTTGATAGTTGACTGGTGTTTTGTTGGTCCGTTGCAGTGGTTGGTTTGGTGAATGCGATGCCAGTCTGTTTGGTGCTGCTATCCCCATCACTGCCATTGTAAGCTACACATCATGTTTCATGTGTTGTCTAACTGAACACTCGATTGTTTTCTTGCCTGTTTTTATTAAGGCCTTTGTCAGTACAGAGCCATTTATGTAAGTATCAATGTAAATAAATAAGTGACCACAACGTTACATGGTGCATTAATGCCAAAGCAGCCCTGAATGTGCTGTGCAGTACACTTTAATACGCTGGAAAGAAAAATGCCTCATGTTATCATCTAAAAACAGAAGCGATGTATTGTGATGGCTGCATTTTATTGATTATCTTACCTTTTTTTGCAAGCCGATGAAATTTGTGTGCTCTGAAGAAGTTTTTATGGTGCCATTTTTGCAAGTATTTTATTTTCTTCCATGAGTTGGTGAAAGCTGCATTCTGCTGTGCAGGTGGCTGATCAGCAGAGTGCTATGTTCGGTCAGTGCTGTTTTAACATTGGAGATGTCAAGTGTACGTTGGGCACAGGAACGTTTATTGACTGTAACACTGGCCAGAGTCCACATGCTTCTGTTGCAGGTCATTCAAATACATCAAACACCGATGTGTTTGGTTTTGTAAAGCCCAAATTCCATTATGCCGACTTTGCGACAAAGTCCGGAACAAGTTCCCGACAAAGTCGCGGACTTGTTGCGGCCACAAATCATGTAAGTCCGTGACACAAATCACGTCGCCAACTTTCATTATTTGTGTCCACGACTTTGTCCTGGACTTTGTTGCCAACTTTGTTGCCGACTTTCCCCGTGCATTGTAATGACTAAATTTCATTAGAGCGACACAAACGGGTTTGTCAGGGACTTGTCATGGACTTTGTCGCAAACATCTCGACATGTCGAGATGGTTTGTGTCCACGACTTCCCCCGCAGGGAAGTTTCGGTGACAGTCGGCGTAATGGAATTTAGACTCAATATAATATAATATTTAATTAATTTGTTATTATTTGTTCATTCGTTTACTGATGTGTGGTATTATATTTAGTTGGGTTATGTCATTGCAGTGTACGATATTACTCCTGTTGTTATTGTCGATGATGATAGAAGATAAGCTTATTTTGCATTTCCAGTAACTAGAAAATATAGTCATTCCAATGCTGACGTTCTATGCAGCCATCCGCCTTCACCTGCACAACTCTAAGCTTAACCTCACAGTTTGGTTTTTCAAACCAAATATTGGCACATTGGTTTTGCCTACACTGGGAGCATTCACACAATTTTTGCTTTTCTATGCTCTGTAGTTTGCAGTTGTTGTTGTTGTTGTTGTTGTTGTTGTTGCAGCTCTTGTAGTAGTACTGCTGGTCATAGTAGTAGTTGGTTGTAGTAGTAGTTGTTGTGGTTGTTTTCTGTTGTTGACTGTTATAGGGCTATATCCGTTGGTTGGTTGGAAGATTAAGGATGAGCTTGTGTTTGTTGCGGAAGGAGTTGCATCTTGCACTGGAAAATGTTTGGAATGGGCCAGCTCCATTGGTGAATATCATAGCTATAACCTTAGGTGAACAATTAAAAAACATATCTCTGTTGAAAAAAACGTCTGTAAATGTTGGTGAAAAAAGATGAGACCCTATTTTTCCTTGATGTATTCAATAAATCTATCGATCCAGGATGCATTTTTTCATATCTTTTCAGTTTTTGTTACCATGCATAAGTAACTAAATTTAAATACAAAGTCCCTTGCTATTTCATCACTTTATTTTATATATCCTTGTTTTGTTTCTGTCGTTTTGACAAATATACATGTTCACGATTACTTTTAATTACAGTCATTCTAACATTGTCTGTATGTCTGTACATGTGATATAGGTTTGTGTGATAAAGTGTCAGACACTGAACAAATGGCGAAGTCTGTTGCTGATTCTGCTGGCGTCTTCTTTGTACCTGCTTTCAATGGCCTCGAGGTATGTGACTGTTTGTTTATTTCTTCATTTCCGTTCAGCCTTCTGCCCTCTATGGGATGTGAATCAGTTTTGTATCTGAGTGATAATAATAAATGGTGTTGGTGACTCTAACCGCTATCGCTACCAGTTTATGCACATCGTGTTCCCATCAATAGTGATAAACTAACAAGTCTTGTGATTGGTTGGTAAATTATGTTAGACTTCGTTTGATTGGTTGGTCTGTGTTGCCAGTGACAGTCAGTGATGGCAAAGCAAATAATCTTTTCATCGGTTAGCAGGTTATGTTAGATCTCGTCTGATTGGTCGGTCCGTGTTGCAGATGTTGATCAGTGATGACAAAGCATCAAGCCTTCTGATTGGTCTCTAAGTTATTGTCATGTTAGGATTTATCTGATTGGTTTGTGTTTCAGCTGCCAAATATTGGTGATGACCAAGCATCAAGCCTTCTGATTGGTCTGTCGCTGCAGTCACGGAAAGAACATATAGTGAGGGCGATACTTGAGTCTTTTGCATTCTCTTTAATGCTACTCTACAACACAATGCTCAATGAAACCCAAACCCACCTCTCACCACTGCTCAAGTATTATCTCTTACTGACTTAACTTACCGTTTACTTACTTACTTGCGCAGTTATTTACTTAAATGTTGCTCTTGTGGCAGTTTACAATTCTTAGGCATGATGGCAGAGCTGAAAGTTGGTTTGATTTTTGTGCATGGAAAACTGTACTGTTTGTAATATGTGCATCGAGTTCTTTTTAGTTGGTTTTCTGCAACAGTTGCAGACCAGTGGTGATTCTGAGCCCCAGTTTGATGATAATGAGTGAAATTTCGGTGATTAGTGATGCTCCAGCAGTTACTGAAATTTCACTCGTTGGTACCACTGCCTTATGTGGCATAACAACAGAAAATGAAGCAGACCTGTATCAAAAGTATAATATTAGCATTAGTGCATATAATACTACTAGCAGTTGGCACGTGTAATAGCAAACTTATATGTTTTGCCCATCACTAATGTATGACTGCTTATAACACAGGTGTGATGGTGGAGTGTGTAATAACAGTTTTCTGATTCAGCTCATCTCTAATCTGACGAGTTGTACATTGGATCGTCCCGAGCATCTAGAGATGACAAGCCTTGGTGCTGCATTTCTTGCTGGTCTTGCTGTCGGTATGTCTGCCTGTCTGCCTGCTTGTCTGTGTGTTTGTTTGTCTGTGTCTTGGTTTGTTTGGCTATGTGTTAAAGGCTAAAGGTTATAAAGGCTGTGTATAGCTGTTCATATGAACCCTTCTCAGGTGCAGAGCTCCACCTGCCATATGGGATCATACTTTGTTATCCACCACCTGTCTCAGGTGAAATTTCATTCATCAGGAGCATGGCTTAATATGGAGTAACAACAGAAAAACTGGCCAGTTAAGTACGTATCACAGGCTGCGCGGTAGCGCCAGCCCTGTTGTAAAGGTGACCAGCCATTTCAATGGGAAACTCCAAAATTTGACCCCTCTTATTTCCCAAGCCCCTTAATTTTTCAACACCAAAATTTGCACAAATGATTACGTCCAGCATATCTCCTGATGTGCAAAATTTGGTGAAAATCTGTGTACGGGGGGCTTCCCCACGAATAGGTGAAATATAACGCTTGCGTGGCTTTTTGTTGGTGCTAGTATTGGGTCATTTTAAATTATTATTGTGGTTTGTCAAAAATGTGACCCCCATCACGGTATATGTAGTAGTGGTAGTAGTAAGGATAGGGGCAAGATAGTGGTAGTGTAGTCGTAAGATTACGGCAACAATAGGGGTGACGTAGGTTATGGTAGGGGTAGAGTATGGTAATGGTAAAGTAAAAGTTACTT
>Ga0209367_1011917_pt1 | contig 11457 bp, 11 predicted proteins | sample WorMetLIZISLAND2_FD_187412 | JGI IMG/M metagenome (GOLD analysis project Ga0209367, IMG submission 187412) | Marine gutless worms symbiont microbial communities from Max Planck institute for Marine Microbiology, Germany - Olavius geniculatus... ... | reverse complement strand
ACTGAACGGGATCAGCTGATCCAAGTTCAACTTGGTGCAACATAATTCAGCGTGAACTCGGTTCAACTCTTGATCTAGGTTCAGCTGAACCAAGATCATGAACGACGTTGGTGCAACTCGCCCTAACAGGTAATTTAATTACTTAGTGATCTGTGTTCGCCAATTGCTGCTATTTAGTTGGACCCCTCACCTCAGCTTTAGCTGTACAGTGTGGGGCATTAAAACACAAGTTTTCTCATTATAACGTAAGAAGAGTGATCCAATTGTTATAATTTTTGGTACGAATATTCCTGATATAACTGGCCATCAGTAAAACCCGTGATCCATATAGTCTCAGGCTATCCAAAAAATTGTCCCTACAGTTTCTGAGTGTCCCCACTGCATAAGTCACATGTCTAAGTCCAGGGTTCATAGCGTATGCAAAGCACAAAATTCACGGGTTTTTTAAAAACCTAAATTTTCAGTTTTTTTTTCAGTTTTCAAACACCAAAATTACTGATAAAAAGCCACATCCTAGATGCAGCGCTTCAAAATTTAGACTGTGGCATCACAAATTTAAAACTGGGAGGAAGAGGAATAGGGGTACAAATAATTTGCGAGTGAAGCAATGTAGTAATTCTTAAGCTATTGTATGCTGAATTTCACATGCATGCATTTGCTTTAAAATTTTGATAAAATGCATAATTTCAACATACTGAAAATTCAAATTCAAGGACTTTCAAGTACCTTCTCCATTTTCAAGCATCCTAAAGGGTCTTGAATTTTTTTTTGTTTCAAATTTCAGCATTTTCAAGAATTTCACAATAAGCGCACTATGAACCCTGTAAGTCCTCACGGTTCTGCAAATACAGAAGCAGCACACTATGTCCGCTTACAGAAAGCAAAATGACTGAAGAATAGTACCCACACATACAGTTCATAAATAAGCAAATTGTGTCACATCTGTACAGGACAAAATGATATCTGAATGATGGTTGGTGAACAAACAAATGCTAAAGTTAACAACTGTTAACAATGTTAATGAACATCTGTTAACACTGTTAATGAATGCAATTATTAACATCTCCAGTGAACACACAGCCAATCGCTTGTAGTAGAAATGTCTCTTGATATATGCATCTTCCTTGGATGCAACACATAAACAAAAGTAAGTGAATTTTGTCGAAATATGCTCAAAAAATGCATCACACACGTGGCATACACAGAAATACACATGCAGACTTGTATGCGACATGAATGACAAACAAAATAGTTTGCAACAGACTTTTGCAGTCGCACCGACAAATAAAACCAGAACTGGCGACAAAAAATGCGATCGAATATGGGCAATACGCAAAGATACCCAACATCTTTGGGTAATTTCATACATGTTCTAGTCTGGAAACACCATTATATGCAGGAGTTTTGAAAAATGTGCGACACATGTTGAGACAGAATGTTTGGCTACATGACGGTATCCATACTGTAAGCTTTTCTAGTAGGGCCCGGTCACAAACATACTACTATAAAGCATTTTTGCACCACAGAAACTGCATCCGGTGATATTATTTTGTTTGTTACAATTTTTCATGCAGGTTGCACAGAATTCCACGGCAATTCCCCTTGAGTTTTCTACGTTCACAGAATTCCCGGAGTATTCCCAGTTTGTGGCAACCACCCTGCTTTAGGGGTGTGCGGGAGACATAGTTAGCAATCAACAGATCAAGAGAACATAAATCGATCAGTCGGTAAAGTCAATCGCTGCTTGATGTTAGTTTGGATCACCTCTGACTGCTCGTCTGTCCGGGACTCACATTAGTGCCCATCTGTCGACGCATGTCGGTGGCGCCCGGCTGTCTGCGGATGTGTGCCATGCGCTGACGGGTGAGGAATGAATGCTGACTACCTGCACCACTACCCCCACTGCTAGCCACACTGTTTAGTGACAGACGGTCATCAGCCGCTCGACGATGCATCGCCGAACCCTGACAGACAGATACACCTGATATAGTCACATAAACTGTTGCAGAGGTTAAATCACCGATAGTCAACAGCGCTCTCTCTCACAGCTCTGTGACCGATGCGAGCGGTGCTTAACTGTGTTTCCAAGGCCCTGAGCTGGCAGTGAGTCTAAACACAACTCAATTATATAGGTGAAAAGCCAGTCCTCTCTGATATACTGCTGTAACCTTCCCAGCGGTTAGGCTGGTACCAAATTATACTGCCTGGTGACAGAGGACACAGTCATGTGTGTGAACAACTTGAGCAGGGTTGTTATTTGGTTGTTATCGAGTCGAACCAAGAACCTCGAGGTCACCAGTCCGACGTGCTACCGTTACACGACCAAAGTGCCCTAACTGTTACAGTACCTTATGCGATACGAAATGCAGACACAAAAAATACCTTGTTGCTCACTTGAACTATACGATATTTCAAATGTTTTCACAAGATAACATGCTATGTTCTGTTAACATTACGGCGTAAAACGAATGACAGAATGAAATAATAAATTACAGCTTACTCAGAAATTTTCTACATATGGTTGGTGGTGATAGTTGTGTCATATGGCACTCAATGTTTAAGGGCGCGTTGCACCAACGTCGTTCATGATCTTGGTTCGGCTGAACCTAGATCAAAAGTTGAACCAAGTTCATGCTGAATTACGTTGCACCAAGTTGAACTCGAATCAGCTGATCCCGTTCAGTTGAACGGTCGTGGTTATACCGTGGACAGTGCTGATTGGTCAACCACGCTCGGCCTACAGGCCAACTACAGTGACGTCACAGTCACATGCAATGCTTACGAAACAGTTCAGTACAGATTGGCCATAATTTGTTCGAATTTTAAGTTTCCCTGAAGTTACTACACGATTTTCGCATCAACAGTTGCATTGATAAAGCTCCGAAGATATGCATTTTGTGTTCCAATAAATATTCATTAATTATTCTACGTCCGTTGTCAAGATAATATGTTTACCGTAGGTATGGCATAGCAACGATGCACTGGCACTCTGCCTTTTATTTATTTATTAATTAATTTATCCAGCAAAAAAACCACAGAAAACAGATGCACAAATGTAACATATTTAGATCACAAGTATAATTGAATTTAACGTCTTATAAATTGATACAAATGAGTTTTTGTTGCTGTGGTTAGGGTTCGACCATATGTTTACTGTAGCAGCGAGACATCACCACCGAAAAATGCAATTTATTCATCTAGGCCTATTTGTTAATTTATCGAGCACAAAGAAAACATAGAACGAATATAGTAGAAATCTAACATATCCAGATCATCGATATAATTGCATTGAAAGTCTTATAATTCGATACGAGGTAGTATTTTGGACAGGATAAGATTCGAATCGGTCACTTTTTTGCAGCAATAGTATCACGGAAAACATTTATTGCCTAGTGCTCATGCGTAACCACGAGTTGAACCGAGATCAAAATTTGATCGGTGGTCAGATGGCAGTTCAGAATTGAACGGAGATCAACGCTTGAACCGCTTTGGTGCAACGCAATTTACGACTGAACTAGGTTCAAATTCAGATTTGACCCAGGTTCAAAGTTGAACGACGTTGGTGCAACGGGCCCTAAGTAATCACAACATCATTATTGATGTACAAATTATCATTATAACAATACAGACTGTGTACAACAACGTACCAAGTTGTACCAAGCAGTAACCATTAGCTTCTCCTCTGCATCTTGACTCCGTTTGATTCTCTCGTTCTCTTGCTGTACCACAATCACGTGCGTTATTAGTTTATTATGCATAATTCTCCATTCTCCGCTGCAAGTAACTAAAATCTGCAGCTTGATTATTTTAATCCCACATTACCTACAAAAAAAGAAAAATACTTATACAATGACCAAGGCATGGAGCTCATCCACTTTTGCGCACTTTGATCTAGTGGGGGTTAAACCCAATAAAGTCAGCATATGACCTGAGTTGGTTGGATGGCCGGCTCCACTAACAGCCAGTAGCTTTAACCAACTGGGTCAGTATGCTAGCAGTGCTGGACTTCTGGTAAGAGGGCCTGCTGTTACAACACTTAGAGGCATTCTTTAACAATGTTGAAATTACCCAAGTCATGCTATAATGTACGAAACATGACAGTATTAACAGTATAACGCAAATATTTACTAGTTCCAAAAATGCAGCATCATGAATACTATGCTAATAATATGCTAATAGTAAACACTGATGCTGCCCCTAACACAAAGTAAGCCATAAACAACATTATTTCACAAACTTCGGTCAATTCTCTGACATGTCCTGAACAAGGATGCTTTCTGTTCCTTGACATTTCCTGATTTACCAAACCAGTGGTAACTTTGTAATACACCTGCCTCAAGTTGATGACACACTGGCCATTTTCTGGTGCCTGTTTCCGGCGCATGTGGTATCAGAAACTATGACACACTTAAACGGCAAATGATACCAGCAGAAACAAAACAAAAATGAATTCTGATTTTGAGAACTTTGAAGATGATGACCTTATAGCTGCTGTTTTAGCATTGACATTGTTAAAAAAATCCAAAAAAAAAGCAACTTAAACGAAGGTGATGGAACGAAACAACATGTTCCATCTAGCGCCGGTTTCTGGCAACAGAGAAATCTGGCATCAGAAAAATATGACAGACTGACCAGTTTCTGGTGCCAGTCGACTGGTACCAGAAACGGGCACCAGGAACTGGCCAGTGTGTCATCACTATAAGTACGCGTTATTGTTTATAGCAAGTACCAATAGATTACAACCTGTCCATATTGAAAATCAAAATATACAAAACAGCACAAGCACCTCTGTATCTTCAAACTCTATGGCACTATATAAATCGTGTATTATTACTATATTATTATTATTATTATTCACAAGCCATGATCACTACCTCAAGCTGCTGAATGAGCCTGTCCTTGTCATTTAGCTGGCTCTTGAGTACCGAGAACTCGGGCGGAGTTGACGTGAGCAGTGGGTTGCACTTTGGGTCCATCTGACGTATCACCTTCTCATAACAACCACCAAACACACAATCACACGGCCTCTCTACACAGCTACTCAATACCAGGCACAACACAACCAGTGATAGCAACAGTGAATGTCAACGTTAGTACAGATGCAAGAATTCACCCGGTTCGTTAAACAAATGTAGAACAAGCGCCATGTTGCTGCTCACTTTTGGACTAAGCCGATTAGCCTGAGCCAACAGATCTGCCTAAGCTAGCAGCTACAATACTACACTCACCATCGCCATCTTGTTACTACTCAGCCCAAATGCATTTAAGACCCCATGGAGAGTAGAAGGCTGACTTAACCTGGGTGGCTAGTACTAATGAGATTGGGCGACTTCACTTTTTGACTTAGACTTCTGACTTAGACTTAAGCTGAAGCTGAACGCTAAAGTCTGTACTTACACCAAAGTTCAACTAAACTTTAATCTAAGTCTTAGACCAAACTTAGACCAAAACGATTAAAAATGGCAAAAAAGCCGGCAAACTTAACAGGAAATAAATTAACCAGCTACGCTTGACTTGCTTATTTAATTGCGCCATGCTCGCAAATGACGTAATTACGTAACGCCTTACGTCATTGTGTAGTCATTACGGCTTTTACTTTTGGTACCAAACTGCTTTAATTTACTAAACTATCCGTACGTATAGAGTAAATAGCTGCCATGTTTTCGCTCAGCTAAAGTCAAAAGTTGAAGTGGATTCCGGCTCAGCAAAATTTTATCCCTAAATGCTAAAGCTATCTCTTCCATGCAAATCGAACCAACTTAAGCCAGGTTAGTTTGGCTCAACTTTGGTCTAAGTAGGTACTTTTGGACTTAAAGACTTTCACTGACTTTCGCTGAGCCTGAAATTCAGTCTAAGTACCTACTTAGACCAGACTTTTGAAACCACTTCACTTTTTGACTTAAGTAGTTACTTAGACCAAAGTTTAAGCTCAGTGAAAGTCTCAGCAAAAAGTCAAAAAGTGAAGTCGCCCATTGTTTACCTGATGTCTGCAGACAGCCACCCATCCAAGTACTAACTGGGCTTGGTGTAAAGCAACTTTGTTGATTCAACACAACACATTGCTGCTACACCACATATCCAGCCCAACTATCTTCAGCTATTACCACCATCCTAGCAACTAAGAGAATCTCACACAATAATATCATTGTGATAGCTTGACATCAAAAACAACACAAATCTTTGAGTAAGTAAGTCTCAGTCACTATCTAAATTCATAAAATTGCAACCTTTGTTTGCGAATTTGCTAGTTTCAGCAATAACTGCTGATTTCTTTAAAACGATGTCAACACCACATTTAACAGTTGCAATCTGGTGAATTTATGTAGCTCACTGAAACATAAACTGTACAAAAAAATATTCTATAACAGATGAAATACGATGGCTTTTGTTTTCACATTTATGCAAAGTTAAGCCAGATTCTCAAGAAAAATATATCGAAATTGCTACAGCAATTTTTCTTGAGGGAGCATACCATTCTTGTCATCCCATCTACAGCACTAATTTTTTTACTGATAGTAACATTCAGCTTTGGCATCAGTCTGGCATTAACATCACAGCAGTGAGTGGCCTCGTTGAATCATCACGGATGGCACACTGGTACTGCTAAAACTGTGGAAATTTCATCAGCAAAATACAACATATTTGGTATTTTCAACCATAACAGTGCCGGTAACGCAATACACTAGTGAAACTCAGCAACGAATGAAACCTTTTAACAGTTCAATGCAAAGCATGCTGTGAACGATGTTTTAGTAGAGAGCCGTGTCCACTTACTGCTTTTGCTTTCTCGAGGTACTTCTTGTACTTGTCTTCCATTTCTTTCATGTCTGCTTCCTTCTTAGTCAACAACGACCTAAGACTGTCTGCTTCATCCGTGCTCACCTGACAAACCACAGTACGTTCGCTGTCTTCATTGTCAACAATCACTCAGCCCACTATCACAGATATCAAAACAACAGATCCGCGTTAACTGAAAATCAGTAGAAAAACTAGAAATTTGGGGAAGGGCTCAATGTGAGGCCACCCGGCGCTGTGAGTTCGATTGTCTTTCTTGGTCCACAATTGCTGAATCAAGAAGTTGGATTAGAAATGTGGTAAAATGTCTCTCTCTCAAAAACCCTCAACGAATCTCGGTGTTATTTGGCCTACATTTCTTCCAGGTAAGGGTCATCCTTCCCCGATTTTGGTCTCGGTCCACTGTCCAGTTTTGGAAAATAAAGTACAAAAAGCAAAGCGAAAACATAACACCTCCCATTACTACATCTGAGCGACGTAATAATTCAAAGAACATAAAAAGCATAAAATAATTAAACAAAGAGTGGTTGCAAATTAAACATTTTGTGCCATATTAAATATATTATCTTCTAATTATATTGCAGAAGAAAGTGTTAAGTGTTGGCATGCCATGCCGGCCAATCAATTCAGGCCCTGCAATAAACGGCTACCATTCAGCGAATGTGTGAATAAAGTTTCAGCACTTATGTACACCAGGCCGCAGCTTCCTACTAGAGCCGACCCACAGTGTTAATCACATCGCGTATGGGACTGTAGTCACCGTGAGAGATTGCTTTCTTTCTGCGACTGAAAGTCAAATGCTGGCATTCAGATATGGGTGGTATGGTCGGCCCACCCTAGCGACAGCTGGGCTTCTTATTTCCTCCACTAATTCACGTTAAAACTGCTAAAGTTCAGCGATGACTGGGGTAAAGGTGTGTACCTGAAGTTTGTTCTCGAGGTCTTCCACTTGTTGCTGTGTCTTGAGCAAAGTGGCTTCCAATTTCTGAGTGCGCTCCAGCTGTCAGCCAACATAAGCAGACACACAAAGTCAGACAAAGCTACGATGCTACATGCTAGTGACGACCCAATATTAATCTCAGAATGCTGTCTAATAGAGAATGGGGGCATAGTATAAACTGCAGTTTAGTTTTTTTCCACTATTATTAATTACATAATCAAGCCAATAGCTGTACTAATCACCAGTCATTTCTCAACTTCTGCGAAATTCCGCGGAAATATCAAAATTCCATGGAAAAGAGCAAATTCCACGGCTCGGCTTGGCTCTAAATTTTGCAAAATCAGTGTACCCTAATTATGAGTGAATTAAGTAGGTAAAAACTAGGGAGTACCTGCTCAGTGAGTCGACGTCTGGCTTCGGAGCTGACAGCGATCTCGTCCGATGACATGCGCTGCTGTACCTCATTCAGATCATTCACATTCGCTTCCAGCTCCACCACTCGCTGGTTCAGACTCCTTTGCATTGCATCAGACCACCATGCTTTTAGTAAGTAAGTAGGAAAATGGAATATTTAGAGTGCACAATGTCAGCCAGTGGCCGAATCTGAGGCACTTGGCTGAGCCGCTAGGGGAGCAGTAGGCATGCTGGAAGCAGTGAGTTTTAAGGAGGCGACGGAAAGTGTCTGCAGAGGTAGAACTGCGGATGCTAGAGGGTAGTGAGTTCCAAACTGTGGAAACTGCAATGCAAAAACTGCGGGAGGCAAAGGTTGTGCGAACACGTGGAACCAACAAAAGATTGGTGTTGGCAGAATGCAGACAGCGTGTGGGAGTGTTATAATTGAGCCCCTAAAATAAGTACTGCCGCAAATTAGATCCTCAAAACAACATTATTTATTATTTCTCAGTAAAGCGCAGACAAAATAACGTCACCACTCACCAAAAAGCATGCATGTACTATAACAATGAAGAGAAGAAAAGGTGGAGCAGCATTTTACTACTACTAAAAACTACAAAAAAACTCCGAAAAATTATTTTCAAAATGACAATAACAAACAAAACAAGAAAAACCCTGCTAACGCAAATGGGAATGCACAATAGCAGCGGTGCAAAGTCTAAGTCAGTCACCAGAGGGCGCCATACGACCCATGGCTATAGTGTCTATAGTGTTTTACTCGTACTCACAAGAGGGCGTGACGTGACTCACTCAGTCAACACTGTATCGGCTGGATATCGCAAATTTTTCCTACCTCCTCTCGCTGAGCACCCTTGTTCAGGGTGACCCTCTTCGAACTTATGGAAAAGCTTTACGGTTCCTGAAACTAGAGTCTTCCAAACAGCCGAAGGTGAAGATTTGGCGATCATAGCTTGCACCTTTTTGACTGATCCACCCGAGTGACAGACGGACAGACAGACAGATGGACAGACAAAATTGCGATGGCTAAGACGCGCTACAGCAATAACTGCTGTTGCACGTAAAAATGAGACAATACTATAGCACTGTGTATAGTCGTTTTGGAGACACTTATCACAGGGCTAGCCCTAAACAATCGTAACAGACACGAGTAAAGTACCGACCTAACTTGGCACTCAAGCTCGTGTTTATGTGCGTTGGCATCATCCAGCATGCTCTGTAGCAACTGACTGTTCTCATCTGATGTGGACTGCATCTTCAGAAGCTGATTCTCGTGCTGCAGTCGAACCATTCGCTCCCTGACAAACAGCATTACATAGAGGTGAAGGTACAAAAAGGTGACATACCCCACAGAAGTCGTAGGCAATGTGCTCATCTCCCTTTCTATGACCGTTGAGCCCAAAGATAGATAGTAATGTAATGCATGACCAGTGCGACGCCAGACCTACGGTTACCTTCCCAGCTCCAGAGCATCACCGCCCTTTGACCAGTACCGAATTATACTGACTGGCGAACAGAGGCAAATGTGTCGAAACAACCTGCCCAGAGTCGTTACCTGGCAGTGCATGAGACGGGAGTTGAACCAGAATCTCGCATTAATCACCAGTCTGATATGATACCCTTACATCACCAAGCCACACATTAAATGTAGCCTTTTAAATAATAAACCAATAAATCGAAATGGTATGACTGGCAAGTCACTGCTGTGAAAATTAGCAATTAATCACACAATTAATTAATAAGCATCAAAAGATGTTAATAAATTAATAAAAATGTCAATAGGTAAAATCTTGGTGAAAAATCATGTCGATAAAAAATGAAGTACGAGGGTAGTTCTATACGTTGTTATAAAACAGCTTCCTTCTGTTAGTTTTCCAAACACAGAAATCCAAAATATACGTTTTGTTGGAAATTTTATTTTAAAGATCCAAAATATTTTAAATCTAAAGAAGAAAAGTTAAGTAAGAGCAGAGCAAACATACTGCACACTACCAGTGCCAATGTACTGGTTATTTTCAGCTTTAATGCTGATTTCAGCTTCACAGCCATCTACGGCTTAGAGCTGTTTACTCTAAACTTTGGTTACTGTAACTTTCTCAGGACAAGCATCGGGTGGGACTGATGTCACCTCAGCACAGAACAGATGTCATAGCCCGCCTGCCCCAAGAGTAAGTTAAGATAAGTTATAAAAGTTTTTCTATTAAGAGCGGGTTTCTGGATCTTAACTGGCCGGTCAAGTTAGTGTTAACTGACAAATTTATATACTCGCGTTTCCTGCTGCACTAACCAACGATCAAAATGGCCAAAAATTTAACTGGCCGAAATCGGCCAGTTAGCTAACCGTCAATCGTAGTTATCATAGTTAATGCAACTTATGTACCATTTTGCAAGCAGTTAATTGAAGAATGTGATACTATAAAACGACTTTACCATATAGCAATGTCTTCAAAACGCACGAGAAGACGTTTGCTGCTACAAATTTTACTACAAAATCCATTCATGAATAGACAAAATGGCTGTCCGCAATTGCTTGGCTGGCTCGTGGGCTGGCTGACAAGTGCTTGCACTCATTAATATTCACAATGCCCGCCTGTGCTAGGCGAAGTGATTAGCGCTGTCACCGCTGTGCGCACGAGCTGTGCACATCGTTGCTAAGCAACTATAGTTTACCATCAGTTAGCTAACAGCCAGTCAAGGTTTTGTTCAGAAACGCACACAAACTTAACTGGCGAGTTACAATTAACAGACGGTTTACTAACAGATCAGTTAACTAAAAGATCCAGAAACCGGCCCTCAAAAAGCAGTATTTATAACAGTGCATGTCCATGCATGCACAAAGTTGCGAGTAAAGACTGCGTCTAGAGCAAAGAAACCCAAATCTGTAGCAAATCTGTAGGCTCACTCACCGTATGTGAGGAGGCAATGACATAAGATCTACACTTGAGGTTTCACCATCACCAGGCTCAGCAGGAAAACCATGAACTACAATGTTCAGCAACATTGTATAGTATTACATAGTATTACAAGTTGGCTCCGGATCAGCCTTAAGCAATTGACAGCCGTGTTCCAATGGCATATCAAGGTCAATCTCCGCTACTCCCTATACTTCTCTGTTCCTCTTCTCCTTCTCCTTTCCCTTTTTTTCTCTTATTTTAACCCTTTCCCCCTGCCACAAAAAAACGTAAAGTCCTTCCCGAGCCTTACGGCCCATAGGGCGGCGCTGATCTCCGTTTCCTTAGCCCTCAGCCAGACACCAGTTTTTACACTGCGAGACCATAGATACGGGGCCAGTGTATTGCGCGGTGTGCCTG
>Ga0209367_1011915_pt1 | contig 11458 bp, 5 predicted proteins | sample WorMetLIZISLAND2_FD_187412 | JGI IMG/M metagenome (GOLD analysis project Ga0209367, IMG submission 187412) | Marine gutless worms symbiont microbial communities from Max Planck institute for Marine Microbiology, Germany - Olavius geniculatus... ... | reverse complement strand
GTGGAAGGAAGTGAGCTTAAAAAAATTTAGACGCACGGACGGACGCACGGACAGACGCACGGACGCACGGACACTCAGGTGATTTTATACTCTGTCCAATGTCATTCATTGCATTGGACAGACAAAAACTTCTGGCCGTCGGACACAACGGTACGGTCGGCTCAATCTAGCGACAGCTAGGCTTCTTATTACTTAGCTTATAACAGAAAAAAACCATTTATGATAATTTGTTCGCTTCTTAGTCTTATACAAAGTTTTTGTTAACTAAGTATTTACATGGTGGTCTAGTCGATATTCTCGTACACAAACGACAGATAAATCATTTTTACAGCGCGTCAGCATGTGCAGAAATTCTGTCTGAACTATCGCAAAACTGTCCGTCTGTCCGTCTGCCACTCTGTCTGTCTGTCACACTGCGATTTTGAGAAAACAACGCTAGCTAGGATTACGAAATCGTCGCTGTCAGTTCCGTGGAAGTCTGTATAGTAAGTTTTTCTTTCGTATTAGTTGTGTTGAAATGTGATAGCACTAGATACTCAATACGGACTGGCCCACTGACCTTGGGATGCAAAGAGCCAAAATGGACGACAGCTACACTGTTTCTCTATGACGTCAGTGACGCAATCAGTGACGCACTGCTCGCGGTTGTCACGGTGACAGGAAGACGCTGCATCCGGGTCCATCTGTCCTTCAGCAGCATAAACTCCATTAGAGATGAGTCAGTAATTAAACCTTATGCACGCAAAATCAATTGCAGTGTACAGGGTGGGCCAAAAAACTGGCACAGTTTTTTTATATGCTAATAACTCTATCAAATAGAAACCAATTTTCAAATTTTTTTCACTGTCAAAATCAAAAGAAAATTTGCAGCAACACTGTCACTAAAGATCTCATCACACCTCATATGTCCCTACACTACCTTGTGAAATATCAGACATCGCACTCAAGTTGGCGACGGCACTGACCAATTGCGTGATCAACGTTGATCGAACCAATTTACTCGGACTTAAATCCGGTCGATTTGCTGTTTGGGGGGTCCTTCAACAAATGGTCCATCAACGTCGACAATTCACGACAATTAACCAGCTGAAGCAGGCGATCTTCACTGAGTGGGGCAAACTTGCAACATTTGGATGATCGCGCCATCGTTCAGTGGCGTCGCCGGCTTGAGTGCATCATCCAAAAGGCGGACACATTGAACAACTTTGATGAGAAAACTGCGAAATGCGACAGATTGTTTTCTGTTGTTCATTTTAGAATGTGTCGTTACAGATACCGCCTTCTTTTAAATTGTTACTTTTAAGACACTGATATTTCACCAGGTAGTGTAGCTACACGCTAAATGTGTGGTGGACCTATAGTGATAGCGTTGCCAACAATTTTCTCCTGATTCCAACAGTGAAAGAATTTTGAAAATCGGTTAATATTTGACAAAGTTATCGACATATAAAAACATTGTGCCAGTTTTTTTGGCCTACCCTGTAGTGTACTATCCTACTAAGGTAGTGACGCGCTTAAACAATGACGAAATCTCTCTCAAGGCGCTTACAAAGCGACGTAACTGAACTGAACTAAACTGACACGGTTTAGTTTTTGACCAACTAACCAATGGGCGAGCAAGGTCAGTAGTCAGTAGTATCGACGCCTTGGACGATGCTTCCTGTAATGCATTACTACTTGCCCATTGGTCAGTTCGTCAAAAACTAAACCATGTCAGTTCAGTTGAGTTAAGTTCAGTTCAGTTACGTCACTTTGTACGCGCCTTTAACAGCAGTTTTGTTATGCATTTTTGCTTAGCCCAGTCCATCAGTGAAAGAGTGGAAAAATCTGCTGATATTGATACTTTATGATATAAACTATGAACAAAAGTTTGGTACCAGAATACTTTGCGTTTGTTTCCGTGCCACACGTTTTGCTGAGGCGCGGCGTGCCTGGTTTGAGAGAGAAACATTATGCCACTGTATCGCAGACTCGAAGCGTCATTAGACCGCACTGCCTAATGGCGATTACAGAGACTCCAGAAATCAGACATATCAAATAAACTGCCACCCATTAACATTAACATTATAATAAAAAAATGAAACTAATACACGCGTGTACGAGGAGCGTTGAATAAATTCTTAGACGACATCCTTAATATAGCGACAGTAAATCGCACACTTCTGACAGTTATTTTACTTTTCAATATATTTTCCCTGCAGTTCACTGCAGTGTTCCCATTGTTCTACAGGTCGGCTGGAACTGGAACCCGTAGCATTAAGTTTTTGTTGGTTCCTGTAGAAATTTCCGGACAAGATGCTGTAGAACATCTTAATCGTTCTTAAACTTAATGTCTACAAGCAATTCGCTCTGTGGTCCAAACAAATGAAAATTACTTAGAGCTAAGTCTGGACTGCATGTTTGCCATAGCAATTTCCAGTCCATGTTTTCATTTTTTTAACTGTCTAATGGGCCTATTGCACGATGGGGCACTGCTATTTTAAAAAAATGACAATCCACAATGTCATTTTTTCTGCAGCAAACCTGGTTAATTGCTGCAAATTGCTGATTGTAATCAATCGGGCATGTTTTTTCTGTAGCCGACCATTTTTGCTGTATGCAGTGCTCCAACACTGACATCATCACTAACTGACTGATGATCACTGCATTTAAGCGAACAAACTACTCGAATACTTTCAAACGTGATAAATTGTCACTGCTGATTACTACGGATAATCTACAATAAATTTCAGCACTTTTTATGCTTTCTGCGATAAGAAGATTTTATGATTATTCTCTGCGTACGTTTGTATAAAAACGACTTTAAAAGTTGTGAACTGATTAGATTTCGATAAAATACTTTTTTTCAGTAATTGGAAATGACCTAATAATTGATCTCAACAGTAGCGCTAAAAATATGGAGAAAAAAGCATATCTGGCTGGATATTCATCCAGAATGCAGATTCTAAATGAATATTCACATAAGCGTCCTTCTCGTAAGGTTTTTTGGCGCCTGGTGACCTTAGTCTTTAACTTTTTTTAAATATAAAAATTGGCAAATCGGTTTACCTGCCCTAGGGATCGTTCGCGCCAATTTTAGTTTTTTAGCCATTGTTTTTAAGTTATATTGGAGCTCTTACGGGACAGACGGACGAACGGATGGACAAGGTTTTTAACGCGTCTGTAAGATGGCAGCGTGATAAACCACAAAAAATTAATAAATATTCTTATCGAATAGAGCTAGAAAAAAACATACGCGGACGGCGATGCGGTGTCGAGTACCAGCCGAGAGAACTATATCGCGACTGTCGGAGCCGATCAGTGGCGGATGTACTTCCGGTCGGTGAAGCACAAGACGTAAACCGGTCGCCAGCGTGTCATCGGAGTAGTCGTATCCCTCCGCGTTGAGCACTAGCTTCAGATGCGACACTGTAGGCATATGCACATTGTCAATAGAATATGCTAACCAAATGCCGACATATTAGACGACCGTCCGCCCGACCGTTGACCTTTTGAGCTTAAAAATTAAAAAAAATGGCACATCGGTTACTCCTGCTTTGAAAAACGTTTACATCGCTGTTTGGTTTGTTATGCTTTTTTGTTTTCAAATTAGGTTCCATACGAGATAGGCCTACGAGTAAGTGGACAGACAAACGGACAAACGGGGTACAGGCAAAACCTGTAATGCGACACTGTTAGCAAATGCACGCAATATCAGAACAGATACATGCCAAAATTTATTGACACTTGGCGTCGATCATCGCTGCGAATATGCTATTTTGCAAATGAACGGAAGTCGTAGCCTATGGGGTCGGAGATGGTAGCCTAGTGTGGATAGTTTGGTGTGACGGCCGCTGAAATATGATGTGTTTTACCGGTATTTGACATAGTTTAATTACAACCACTTCCTACCTTCAAACTGTGCTCATTCCTGCTAAAATGTCTACTTCAGGCGTAACTACATAAAAATAAAGCAACACTTTTACACGTTTAGGCCTAAATGAGTTGTGTTTAGATGCAACTATGGCCTGTTGTATTTCTGCAAATATCGCACAATCGATTATACAATTTGCACCAGAGAAAAAAATGACTGTTTTTGCGGCGAATGACTTGCATATTGCAGAAATCTTTCTATCAACGCGTAGCTTCGTTTCGCATTCACCAAACGTCACTCATGTCGTTAGTTCGCAAGAAACTCACTACGCGCCGCCACTGTCAGCTAAGTACTTGCAGCCCACGGAGACGTAAATTTGCACAACGTTTAATGAAAACTGCTAAAAGTATCTGAAGAAAAAAAAGTAACTGAGCAAAAGCGGAATCGCTTGTTTGTATTTGCCAGGTGGTTGCATTGGAACGACGGTTTGGCTGCAATTTGCATCCGCGTGTTTTATTGACCGACGGTTCGACTCTCAAAACTCCTATTCCTTTAAAGGTCTGGGATCCCATCAGTTCTAACATCATGCGTCATTGGACCCCACAAGTGGTATCCAAATCCGTCGAACTGTTCAAGCAGGGTGCACGAATGTGACACACCAGAGACAGACGACAGAGAAATGTAGCCTACGGAAATGGTCGGAATCGTTTGCGCTGCAATGAACGCATCCTTTATTTATACGACGCTTTGAAATAGAGGCCTAAGCTATAACAGGGTCCTACAACTCCGACGTCAGAAGCGTCGGAAGCAACACAAGAGTGCGGACCCACGGCGAGCAAAGCTATCGATGCGAGCTAGGTGTAGGTCTAGGCTACTGCTTTTTGGAACACAGTTGACTTGAAACAATTATTATTTGTTTTACCAAAACGGCTTTGGATAAAACGTCAAAAAGAGTGCATCTCCTGTCAGTAGAGGCTGCAGCTGCTGTGATAACTGTATAAGGCTGGTACTATGTCACAATCGTCGTCATCGCAACGCTGGTTCTCAACTGACTTGCAAATGCCATACAGTCCAGCAGCTCATCGTTAATGCCCGCCACGCATGCCTGTGTCTGTGGAGCCGCCCATGAAGCACTGTATGCAAATTCAGATTATTCCAGTTAACGAGAATTGACAGCCCGAGTGACAGGTTACGTTTCTATTTCAAAAATATGTACGGTAATCAGTGACTGATACACGGCGCTGCACTGTGCAACCCGCCAGTATATGTCGATTGACTTCAGTTCAAAGCCGCCGGATAATTTTAATAACTAGGCCTAATTATTACTCGGCTAGTTATTCAACATAATTACAATAGGTGAGCCAAGGAAGTGACATCCTTTCCAACTATACTTCAGACCACTATGTATACTTCACACGGTAGGTCTACTGTAGGCCTGTAGCAGCACGGGCGCCGACTTTGAAAACTACAGTGAGCTTCTCTTTCCATAACCGGTTCTTAATTCACCCCCACTCTTTTTTGTCTCCCATCTTAATCTTAATCAACAATTTATTAAATGAATATATGATAATGATAATGATAAATTCAACGCTGGTTAGTTCGACGATTCGCACGATCTTTATATCTCACTGATGCTGTGCCGTCTCCAGATGGTATCGGCAGATATTCGGCGCCCGGCGATGAATGACAATCGAAACTCGTACCTGAGCGCATCACTATTCACACTATACAGCGGCCGGTGGTCTTCCGGGCTCCTTGTGTGATAAGTGATGAATCCAGGCGCCTGTCGATTCCATCTGACTCCCGCTGGACCGTCGTTATTTTTCATTCTCTCACACCGTGCGCAGAAAAAAACTAAACCATGCACCGAGTTTCCGCTGACCGATTTTCAAAGCTGTTTCACTAAGACAGTCTCTGAGAAATATGCAATAACGCAGTGACTTAAGATTCCACCAAGCTTGAAATGAGTTGCTGCACTACCTTGTAGAGTACAAATGTCAGATAACTAGCTATGCCTTATTAGTTAGTCCATTTTAGGTCATTTATTTGCGCAAGAATGAAACCAAACTAACATTTTAAACTGTTTAGGCCTATCAGTCACTAGCCATTTTATTAGCGTTATCACATTCGGTGTTCAAAATGTCCACCTGTAGCCAGCACACCAGCCTTTAGAGCATGCAAATTTTTTGATACTTCACGCGATTTGGGTTTTAATTTTCCCCCAAAGGTGCGACAGTCAAAAACCTGTGATAATCGGTCGACACCTGGCAAAGTTGTGGCAAAAAAACTCTCGAGTGGTCTACCGTTTTGGCTCATAGTGTACATTCGCAACGGATCTCGCGAGATTTCACGATATTCTCGAGAGACGGTACGACGCTTAGGTTAGCCGGGCTTCCAGCATCGCGAAAAAGGGGTCGAGCAATAGGGCGGTCGATTGTCTCAATGACGGTTACATCCGTTCCGTCAGTGGCGTTCACTGCGTTACGTCAATTGTAGCAGTTACGTCAGCTACGTCCGTTGCGTTGCGTGCGTTGCGTTGAGTGGAAACCCCGCTTAACGCTGTAACCAAATGTCAAGTAAGCAAAAGTAGATGATAAAGTAAAATGTGTAAAGGTCCGAGTTCAAACAGTGAATATGAGGAGTTGAGTTAAGTCGCTGGGGGTGCCAAGGTATAAAAACTGAAAACTAATAAAATGTGTCTTCCACATTCTGTTGCAATTTTAGGCCTACTACACAAACTTTGACTAAACGAAAAAATCCTATTATTTGCGCACAAAGAAAATCATCTGCAAAAAACTGAGTCCCGGCAACATCGTGGGGACACGGAGCTGAATGACGTTAGACGACGTGACGTTAATACAACATTCGTGATATTTGGGGAGAGCGGCAAAAAGGGGAGGGAAAAGGATATAGCACGAACCAGTCGTGTAATGAATACATCAATGACAGCTTCTTAGCGGAGGTGTAATCTGCATAAGCGCCTGGCTAGGGTCATCAAGTCCACTCATAGTGATCCACAGATCCGCACGTCGATCCACCGGCGGAGCGGACTCTCTCGGATCTACAGCATAAAACAGTTTAACAACGGCGCAGTACTGTCGCAGCGAACGGATGTGCGTGCGTGTATTTTTGTTCACGATCGTGCTTCCGGGTGACGTCACATGTAGATAAGTAACTGAATTACGCCGTGGACTAATATCGCCGATGCCGGATAATGGGGCTATAAAAAGTGAAGACTTTATATAGACTAGTTATTCGTGACAGACGACTTCACATGAACCGGAAGGTGACAGCTTATAAACTAAGACTGCTGTAAGAACTAACAAAAGGTGATTTACCGCGCGTCTTTTTACCACAATGAAACGACGATCCAGCCATAGGCTCTTAATGCGTCCAAAATGCATTTACGGTCGGAGCTGGTGGCAGGGAACTCGCTACCATCCCCCCCAAAAAAACCTTTCCCGTTCTCGGCCTTTGGCCTAAAATTTCGGCACTTCGGGCCTTAAAACTCACCTTGCATCTCAAGACACAGGCCCTTTTTTGGCTACGCCACTCTAACACTTTGTCAGTAGTATGCAAAACGAGCTGGTTGTCGCGTATTGTTCGCCGATTTCAATGCTTGCTTGTGAAAACTAAAACATGACGGCATTCGAGTACTGTCGGTGTCACTGGATTCGGTTGATTGATTGATTGACTGATTGACCGATCGACTGCTGACGCATGCGGCCCTAAATTCAAAAATCCGAGCACCTCTTTACAGCGACCAAGCAACCACGCAGTAGCACTTTTTCTACGACGGAAGGAAAGCGAGAAGACGAGTTGCGATTACGATAACGTAACGTAACTCGTCAGCCGACGGCTGCGGGTGGACAGTCGGTAATGATGAACGTATTTAATCAGTGTCTGGAGAAAGGATGGAAGAGAGACGACCGCCGTTCAGTTGTCAAATACGCTACGCAAACAACAGTTAGCCGGGCTTGGAAATATAGGGGTGGGATATGTTATCCCCAGTTTTTATTACGAAGGAAACTTGTGACTAAAAGCTACGTTAAAAAGTTTGCCGTTAGCCTACGGTGCAAATGTATAAGATGGACCAAAAACGTAGACCTAAGCTACAAACTTGTCTGCATCTTCACTAGATAATGGCCACACTCTGCGAAAAACTTGCAACAACGTGATTATTAAAAATCCCGCAAAACCTTAAATGCGTCGGTACACTATTGTATAAATATAATTAATAGTACAATTCCTTAGTCTCAGATGAAATAAGTGAGCGCTAAACGAACTTTATGCCTACACGCTTAAGTGCACTTGTAGAGTGTAGTTATATCACTCCAAATATAGTGCTAACTAACTATAGGTAATACGAATAGATTGTGGTACAATTTTTGTGTGTTTAAATTTAGAACATTTTAGCACAGGCCAATAAAAATTTTCTGTACGCGTTTTCCTGATACAATTTTTTAAAATTTAATTTTACAACAGTTTTTTTAGTTAAAATTATATGGTGATAATTTTCAGTGACATATAATAACGTTATTGTATTTGTATGCCTAAACATGCAAAAATCCTAGCAAAGCTTTGACCCCCGTCACTGAGTTTTAGCTAGCTTTTCCCCTGCTCTTTTTAAGACGATACAGTCCTGACCGCTATTAGTTGGTTATATTGGCCGAACATGATGGGCTAATCGAAAGAATTTAACGCATATTCCCGTCTCGAGTTGCGAAAGAGGCGCGTTTGATGATCGCACGCGTCATTAAGTTGTCCGCGCTCGCCACGGTATGTATGGCACGCCGAGCTTATGGCACGCCGACGTCACCGGTATTGTCATCGTGTCAACACAAAGCGACGCTTTTGGCAGCGCTGTACGTGGACAAAAACTCCACTACTTTTGATTTGTTGTAGACTTGCTGGACATAAAATGAATGCAACACTTTTTGCCTGGTCTTACAGTCATGACCAACAACGTCTCATTGCACTGACTAATATTACGTGACTTCGCTGTTTAGGTTTATTGTTACGTGTCCTTGTAGTCTTAGGACTAAACGCCACGCTAAAGTTAATTCGTCCTTCATCATCATCATCATCAACACTCGCGTAGCCATGGAAAAAAGTGCACTGCAGACACGTGCTCTCCTTAGGAGACCACACATGCCAATCGTTTAAATGTTTCTAAAACAGAGCCAAAAATACACTAACACACTTCATTTTTGACGAAAAAATCCTACAAATTTCTGGGGAGGAAACAGAGGCTTTCTCCATGATAGGGAGGCGACCCGCTTTCCACATTCTCCCCTTTAAGTGCCTCCTACATCCAGATTCTGGCTACGAACACCAATGCAACATAATGAACATGAATTACCAGTCGGCGAAAATTACGTTTACACAAGACTGAACTTGGTAATGTGAATGTCTCCGTCAGCCACAGTAACTTGCTCAAATGTCTGACTTTGCTGTGACCTTGACTTCGACCCCACGACTTTGAAAACTAAAACAGTTTTGATAACTTTGGTGAAATCTATATAATACGTGCATAATTTTTGTTACAATCAGTCGAACCGTTAAGAAGATAAAAAAATCCAAAACTTTTGCACGTCCGACTTTTTCAAAACCTTAAACTTGACCTGTTAAACCTAGCCAAAAATGGACAACCCGAAAGCATAATTAGGCTCCAAAAGATTTCGTTTCTGACGAAAAACTAACGAACTGACGAAAACTGGCGGTCGTGGAAAAAATATTGATTTTTTACGAAATTTGACAAAATTTACTACATTTTTGCTTTCTGACAAACGAAAATTGGCACTTTTAACGGCAATATCCTTTGGAGCTTGTTTAAAATAACAAGCACTAAATTTCGCAGGCGAAAAATGGCGATATTCGCGATTTGTGGCAAACGTATGAACAGAGTTTGCACTTTTTGATAAACAAAACGAAAAGTGGAAGCCAAAAGTTTCAAAACTGTTTTGGCAAAACTTAATAGAATAAGTCAACAGCAATTACAGTTATGCACTGCTGAAAAAAACCTTATTTTCGGATAACGAAAAATGGCAAAATTCTGGATTTTGAACAAAATTTTTGACAAAATTAGCACTTTTTGACGAAAGAAAAATGGCATTTTGGGCGGCAAAATCCTTTAAAGCTTAAGCATAATGGTTTCCCAGGTAGCTATCGGAGGCGAGAGCACAAAAATGAACAACCTGTAAACGGGTGAGTTAAGGCAATTGACTTACTAACGTCTGGCGTGGCGTAACCGTAGGGGGCGCATGCGTTGTGTCTGATCAACGAAGTTGCTCTACGCCGGGCCGGGTAATGCTTGGATGGGTGACTGCCTGCGGACAGGTAAACCATTTCGGTATATAACCAGCCTCCTATATCAACACAACCTTCCATTTTTCCGGGGTAGGTAAATTGAGTACTGATCTATCTGGCTATGGTTAAGGCGGGGCGCGTTCATTTGTGTCGGGTGGCAGGTACATTGTAACTGGTAACACTGTGATCCCATACGGCGCGGGTGACGCTCCGTATAGCTCTGAGATGGGTTTTCTATGAAGAGCTATAGCATTTTAACGTCTTGCGGGTACGACTCATGGCCTGTTCGCAGCCAGAAAAAAACCCAAACTTTACTGACGTCGAATTGCACTGACAACCGGCTGCACAACAAATCCACAAAGATAAAAATTAAACGAAGTCCGGGCCAAAAACTCGCCGTAATCCCCGTAAAATTACTCAACGCGGCACCTGTTTTGCTTGCAAGACGCCTGCACAGTGGAGAAAAAAACGCGCCGCTAGTCTCAGTTTGTCAGCTACTTGCGAATATATCTCCGAGCGTTCTGCTCTTTCTCTGGCATTATTCGCCGACTAGCAACAGTAATTTCGTCGGCATTTGGAACTGCAGCGCATCGCGCACGTAGTATGTACATGTATGTAAATGGTCGCCATTACGATGCTCGTCTTCAACTGGCACTATATTTAGACGTCGTATCTTTCGCTACCGCAACCGCGGCGTCTACGCGACAACAACGTCGATCCATGTCCAACACTGCGCCGACGCAGAACGTCGACGACGGAAGACGTACTTAGACTAAAGGGTCTGCAGAGCAGTGGCGTAGCCAGAAATGGCCATTGGGAGCCTCGTTTTCATTTCCCTCCCCTTTTCGTCCCTTTTCTTTTCTTTCCTCCCCTTGCTCCCCTCATTAGACCTTTTCTCTCTTTTTCATCTCTCCTTTCTTTCTCTCCCCTCCCTTTGCTTAAAAGTAGGACACCTAAAATCCAACTAGGAGGCTTGGGGAAGCGCTGTCAGCTCCCCCCAGCGGGGTGTGAAGCAAAGCTCCAGCCAAAATCGAATTTGGTGCATTTTAGCTTTAAAATATGACGTCTAATAGCAACAATTTTAGTAATTTTCTTAAGAATTAACCGACCAGATTGGCAAATTTAGTGCAGTTTAAACATATTCTCATGTCTTGTCTAAAGGATTGGGAGAAAGCTGGGTCCCCTTGTATACGCCACAAGGTCTGGGGACGTGTCGTGTCAACGGGGTTGGGACGAAGCTCAGACAGTAAACGATTCTAGTGTATTTTTTGGCCACAAAACTGACCTAATATATAT
>Ga0209367_1011912_pt1 | contig 11459 bp, 8 predicted proteins | sample WorMetLIZISLAND2_FD_187412 | JGI IMG/M metagenome (GOLD analysis project Ga0209367, IMG submission 187412) | Marine gutless worms symbiont microbial communities from Max Planck institute for Marine Microbiology, Germany - Olavius geniculatus... ... | reverse complement strand
CAAGGGTCAGAAAGGCCGCAACGGCACTTACAACTGCCCATATAACAAAAAGTAGCACGGTATAATAAGACAGAGCAAATATGAACAACCAGTACTGAATAATAAAATTAAAATCAAAAAACCTTGAGAAAATCAGAGTAATCAACATTATTAATGGTCCTCTTGAAAGAAGTTAAAGAAGTAAAATCTACTGTATGAGGTAAACTATTCCAAACATTGACTATACGCTGATTAAAAAACTGTGAACGACAGCTGGTAGAACAAGATGCTTTTACAAATTTGTATGGGTAGCCACGTGTGCTGAGGATACTGAAAGCAAAAAACTCGTCACACTGAACATTAACCAAACCGAAAACAATTTTGTATGCAGGTTGTCCCTGCTTATAGATAGACGTATCCGGGCTTTCGATAAGCACCAAGAGCAATGACCTTGGATGACTCAGAACACCAGAATAGAAGTTATTTATAGATTTTTGGCGATTTTGCGCTATGAGACACATTTGAAGAGCAAATTGCGCCGAAATGAATAAAGATGGGCATGACAGGGACAACCTGCATATAAAATTTTTAGCATTGAACGTAGATTTCGACGGTCCAAGTCTCGATTTTCTAGGTTCAAGGTAACCTGCGCACGAGGGCATCAAAGAGCGGGACCCCGTAATAGTTGTTACTTTCCCGTTGTTGGCCAGTCTTTCGTGAAAACAGTTGCAGGTAGGCAAGGGCATGCTGCCTATCACAACAAGCATTAGTGACGAGTTTTTTTAGCCGTATCAACATTATGATTTTGTAATACCCTGAACTTCCAAAATAAAGGGTTATGTTGATTTTTGCGATCTTCGGCTGCGGCGCACAGTTCAAGAGTGAATTGCGACGAAATTGCTGGAGATAGACTAAAACAATTTGCAAACAGGAAATGCTGTAGGCTTTCGCGCGTGTCGTGAGCATTAGCTCAAATTTCTTGTTACATTTAACTGTTGGCGGGCTTTTTTATGTCTGTTTTTGGAAAATCCTAAAAAAGTACTGGAAATCTTTGTCCATAAAAGGGTGGCAACCCTGCTAGTAGCAGTAGTAGTAATTTGGCTCATAGATGTGATAAACGTTTACAACGTTTACAAAAAAATCTTTGTAAACGCGTTTATTATTTTGTCAACGTTTATCTCTATAAAAATCACATGACGGGAAGCCAAGCTATAGTGCATTGCGTTCGATCACCAGAGTTCATTGGGTCACGGTGCTAGTGACGGTAAACAGCTGCCTCATGATGGAGCACCTCCTACAGAGCAGACGTCTAGAGGACGATTTATTGGAATTTGGAATTATCCAGATAATAGGCCATATATTCAAACTTACGCTCTGTGTACGTTTACTTAAGCTTAGTTTACAAACGTTTACAATCTTTTTCCTAATAAACGCGTTTATTAACGTTTATTATAATTTTTTTGACGTTTATCACATCTATGATTTGGCTGAGATATAAACTGCCCGAGACCTTGCGTATGGCAGACAGTAACTGTGGTGTGAGAATGGGGTTAAGTTTATATCGATTATGGTTCCAGGATCAACGTACGAGGGTCGTTCAATAAGTTCCAGAACTGACATTCTCATACAATGACAGTAAATTGCACAATTCTGACAGTTATGTTTGTTTCCAACATATTGTCCCTGCAGTTTACTGCAGTGTTGCCCTTGTTGTACAAGTAGGCTGGAACCCGTAGCATTAAGTTTCTGTTGGCACCCGTTCAAGTCGTTGTTTTCCGGCTATTTAGACTAGTAGTAATTGTAGCAGCAGTAGTAATAGTTCTAGTAGTAGTTGTTGTTGTAGTTGTAGTATTTGTGCAGGTGAATGTGCATCAGAATCGCGTGATGAACGTCGACAACCCGTCGTTCAAGTCTCTGTCTTTCGATGGCTCCCTGGAGGACTGGAAGAAACTGGACGACGAAGACGAAGACAAACTAGAAACATCATCATCATCCGATTCAGATGACTCAGACTTCGATTCCAGTGAGTCATCGGATGATGGACCACCCGCAGAGGATGCCTTTGTGACGCCCAGACCACCCACGGAGGCCACGGGCAGCCAAACGTCGTCTCAGCCAGCCCTCAAGGTCGACATGGACGACGACGAACTTCTGTCAGGTAACTACTACTGCTACGATGACTACTACTATTACTACTTTCAGAGAGATCGGTTGAGATGCGTGGGAGCTGTTGGAAGTCAAAATACAGAGCAACGTAACTGAACTGAACTGAACTGGCACGGTTTAATTTTTTGACGAACTGACCAATAGGCGACCAAGGCGAGTGCATTGGTTGACGCGTACGTGACTGTAGTCAAAATGGCCATCGATGCCGTTCGACGGTGCCTACTGTAGTGTAAGTTTTGTCACAAACAAGATGATGTTCATACGAACACGGAGTCTGTCCAATGCATTTCGATAGTTTACAGTATGTCTGAATAAATATAATCAGGAGGGGAAGGAAAAAGGGAAGCGGAAGGGAAAGCGAAAGCGAAAGGGAAGGTGGAAGAAAGAGAGCTTAAGAAAAGTTGGACGCACGGACGCACGCACGGACACTCAGGTGATTTTATACTCTGTCCAATGTTATGCATTGCATTGGACAGACAAAAACTAGAGTGGGCTTACTTTATGCTATATTAACGGTGATAAACCGTAAGGCTCAGCTGGGCTTGAATCGGTACTAAGACGTGACATCAAGACAGACAGACGGACGGACAGAATTACGGTAGCTAGTAGTACGCAGTTAGCACAATGTAAAAATCTTGTTGCAATTTTGACTAGTACCGTATTGTTCGCCGGCGCTTTAAAAATAATGAAAAGTTGAAAATAATGCATATTGTTATTGTATTGAGGGCTCTAGCCAAATTTGCAGAACGTCTGCTTGTCAGTCCGTCAAACAAACTGTCTGTCTGTCTGTCTATCTGCAGAGTTCAGCACTGCAGTGGATGCCGACGTCGACTCCTATGTCGGTTTCCTGCCGTGGTGGGTAGCAATCATCGTCTGGGTTGTCGCCATTGTGGCGTCTATCATCATGGCGTTCTTCATCATTCTCTACACGTTCTCCTTCGGTCTGGCGAAGACCAATGCCTGGTGTGTGGCCGTTCTGACTAGTTTCTTCTTCGGACTGTTGCTGGAACAGCCGCTCAAGATCATACTAGTGGCGTTTGCGATGGCTTTCATCTGTCGCAAGGCCACCGACATCTACCCGACCGAACTGGACATTGTCGCCGATCACAGTGTCCGTGGTACGTTTGTCTGTCTGTCTGTCTCACCGTCTCTTTCTCTGTCTGTGTCATACCCCGTTTACACGGTCATGCTGGCTCGACGAGCTGGCTCAACGAGCTGCTATATGTTAGCTGGACGAGCCACCTCGATGTTTGCTCGATGTCTGCTCGATGTTTAATCGTGTAAACGGGGTATTAGTTTGTCTTTTTGTCTGTCTCTCTTTGTTTCTTTTTGTATCTGTCCGTATGTCCGTTTTTTTCATCGGCGTCGTGGGTTAAGAAATTAAGCAGGACAGGAAGTTGCAATTTTCGACAGACGTTGAAGATTTCCGACAAAATGTTCAAAATTTTAATTTCTTTCTTAAATGTCTCCTAAATGGAAGATTTCAGCCCCAATTTTTGCATTTTTTTGACAAGTGGAAGATTTTCATCGGAGGGGGAAGGGGCAATAGCTTTCCTCTGTGTTTTTTCTGCTATGACGCCATTGATTTGTTTGTCTGTCTGTCTGTCTGTCTACGTGTCTGTGTCCGTATGTGTCTGCCATTGTTTGTCCGTCTGACACAACAAGCACTGCTGCGCGACATTTTAACGTTTTGCTACTTTAAGCAGTTTTTACGCACGACAGCACGTAGTGCTAAGCGCGTCTTAGCTACCGTCTGTGTATGACTGTCACACTCTGCAATTCTAGCAAAAAAGTGCAAGCTAGAATGACAAAACCTTTACTGTGGGCTACCGAAAACCCTATTTTTGCGACAAAATTTTATGCTGCTGGGTAGGGGACTCAAACAAGTGTAGCTTCCTAAGCAGTAGTTATTTTATCGCTGTCGATCCGTCTAGCCTGAAAACGGTTGCAGATAGGCACAGACTTATTGCTTATCGTAGCGAGCACTCGTGACGAGCTTATCGGGATTCAAGGTGCGATTTGTATTGGTGTAATATAGAGTTGGATAACAACAACATTCTGCGCTGGTTGGTCATTCATAGTATACGTGATCACCCGCACTACCAGCCGCCAGGCAAACAGTTCGTCGTCAGCGCTCAGTCGGTCTGTACTAGTACATAGAATGCGAATTGTTGGCTAATTAAGTTTTTAATTGGTGTAATTGTATCTACCTTATATGATCCTATGAGCTACTTTCGTCGCCTGTTTTTCACTATGTGGTTTGGAGTGTTATAGCTACTTATAATCTCGCTCCACTCGAGCGTGACGACGGTAACGCAGCACTGTGTTAATGTATCACACGCGCGTCCAAGCAAAACACGCCGTCGATCGTAGTTATGAAACTAGAAGGCGCTTGTAAGAGTGCATATCTCCGCCAAGTGAAATAATTTAAACATTACAACTACTACTACATCTACAGGTACTACTACACCTACAACTACAGCTAAAGATAATGGGGTGACGACCTTGACCTTTCTGGGTCACGTGACGTCATCGGTCACGTGATCATTCAACTCGCGGTGGTCGACTTCTTATGGGTGGTCCATTGCGACCATGACCATGTCTATCTGGCACCGTTACGGAGATAATGGCGCCTTAAAGTACATGTATACACAAAAGCACAACGACCAATCTCTTAATCTCTTTCAATGTTCACTACGTTCGCACTTGGCGGAGATAATAAGTAGGTCTACGTTTCAACACACAGTGCATCTAAAGGTGCATAGAGAGAGCACGACTTTCATGTCATTTTAGCTCGTTTTATTTCTTGTCTCTTTAAACGCACCTTAAGGCGAGTACACAGCGACAGATATAACATGGGTTAGTTTTTGACGAATTGACCAACGGGCAGCATGCAGTAATGCATTACAGTAGGCACTGTCTAACAGTGACTACGTAGTCGACGACTGCGTGAGCGTAGCTACGCTCACGTACGCATCAGCTAATGGCCAATGGGCTCGTCCTGCTTGCCTATTGGTCAGTTTGTGAAAAACTAAACCATGTCAGTTCAGGTCAGTTCAGTTCACTTACGTCCGCTCTGTACGCACTTTAAGCTCCATTCTTGTTGCACTGCAGGTGTACTTACGTGAACGTGCGTTCTATATGATGCTATACGAGTTTCTGCGCTATGCTCTGTTTCTGGCGCTCGTACTGGCGATGGTGAACTGTCGACACGATCATGATATCTTTCTACGCAATAACTCCGTCTACCGACAGATCTTCAACGACCCGCAGTTCAGCAATGTCCGTAGTAGTAGTAGTAGTAGTAGTAGTAGTAGTTGTTGTTGTTGTTGTTGTTGTTGTTGTTTTTATTATTCTCATAGTCGTCGTCGGGTAGTAGTAACAGACCAAGTAGTGTCAGGAATATTCATACCAAAAGTTATTAAAATCTAATAATCCGTGTTCAAGTTACGATCGCTAATATTTGTGTTCTTTGTCTGACTGTCTCTCTCTCTCTTCATGTTTGTCTGTCTTTGTCTGTTTTATCACTTGCTCAACGCTATACATGAAGCCCTGTATTATTGGCGACTTTTTTCTTACGAAAATACCAGAACTTCGGCCCCTTACAAATTGCAAACTTCTTATCTAACTAGGGCAAAATTTGGCACAGTAAATTGCTTAGTCTGCAAGTCGATGCCCGTGTCAAAATTTGTCCAATTTTGTCCATGAGGCCTTTTCGGCGAATGAATAAAATATATGCAGAAATTTCTGGACCCCTTGGCAGATTTTTGCTTGCGACGGTTCAAACGACGTAGGTGTGACTTTTGATGTTTAAAAAACTCTGAAGTAATATTTAACCGCTAAAAATCCCGTTGTTCTGTTTCTACATCTGGTTACTACTACTGCTGTTACTACTACTGTTACCCCTACTTGTAGATAAAGACTCGCGAGGAGTTCTGGGCGTGGATTCGGACGGACTGGATGCTGGTTATCTTCGGTGAAGGTTACGATTATTTCTACGAGGCAACGTACTTCGGCGGCATCGTACTGAGACCCGCGCGGATGATGCGCTTTATCTACAAACCAGGTAATTGATACGCTTTGTCTACAAGCCAGATTGGCTTTATTGCCGCGAGCCAGCGGAAAGCCAGGAGGTAATTTCCCTAAATTTTGGTTTGTCGGAAACTTTTTTTAAGCAGACAGTTTTTGTCCAGACATGCAAAATTTGAAGTCTCTTTTTGAAAAGATTTAGAGGTAAAATTATAACTTTGAGCACCTTGTTTCATACTTGTAGCAGTCTGTTCGGAATTTTGTTGGAAATTCGCAGTGCCGTTGGGAAAACTGCAATGTTCGGCTCCGCCCACTTTTTCAACGCACGACGCCGCTGTGCTACTGTAGTCCAGTGACACTTTTTTACTTGCACTATTGTGTCATGTGCAACTCTGCAATTTTGGCATGAAAATTTTCACACTGGTAACGCCAGGCCTGGAGATAATTCACACTAATCTTGTATTTCCTGCATTTTTCGTCAAAATAAGAGCCATATAAACGGACTGAAAAAAACCGTAATTTATCTTAGTGAAAAAGCCAAAGTTTTGTAGTTGTTTTTGCAGTAGTAGTAGTAAGCCTGGCGGCAGCAGTATTTGTTACTGTTGTTTTTGTCGTTGTGGCTGTAATAGTAGTTGTTGTTGTTGTCGTCGTTGCAGACGTTCCGTATGAGTTTCGATACGGAGACTTCGTGCAGGCGAACAAGTCGGTGTTGTTTGACCTTGACAAGGTCACGGCCAACAGCCTTGTAAAGAGACTGGATAGAGTGAACTGGTTTAACCGAAACTATGGTGTCTGCGTCCTGGAACTTATCCTGTATACACCTTACTCCGATCTTCTGTCCCAGGTACACGCGTAGGTCCTACTAGTATAGTAGTAGTAGTAGCAGCTGTCGTTGTTGTTGTTGACGTCATCGGTCACGTGACTATTTGACTCCCAGCTGCCGTTTCCTATAAGTGGTTCATTTCCGTTATGATTATAAGCTTATCTTACACGGTTATTAAGATACGAAGCTGCAAAGATTTCGGAGTCACAACCCTGATCTTTGGAGTCCATGACGTCATCGGTCATGTGGGGTCTCCTATAAGCGGTTTGCTGCGACCATGCATCTATCTTGCACGGCTATAGAGACATAAAATCTCAATTTCCTCAAACGTTGGACACTGCAAGTTGCACATTTCTAATGCTGGCGCATGCCCGCATACAACTTCCGATCGAACTGTTCAAGAAAACGTTTCTTCGGCATGGCACGGGAAAGCCATATTCCAAATTTAGTAAAACTCTGTCCATAAATGATGTCACAATCTTGTACACATACGCCGGACGGACGGACAATCAGGAAATTTTATACTCCGTCTGATGCTATGCATTGCATTAATTAGACAGACAATGACCGTTAATTGTATTGATTGATTGATTGATTGGGCTGAACGTCTGATTGATTGACAGGTGATCATAACAGCAGAGATGCCTCGCGCCGGTGGTTTCTACGTTTCACATTCTGTCGACACAGTCCGCCTGCACCCGTACTTCAGTTCACACCAGGTATGTCTCACTGCCTGACCGATATGCGCCCGCTAAACTTTTTTGGTGTTATTACTTACGCGATAGCTACGATAGTATTGTTTTCAGCTGAGCTTGTGGCCAACTGAACTAATGGGACACAAGCTGTCGCTTGTCTGTTTGTTTGTAACCCGTATATTGTGGCTAAACGATACATCGTATGGGATCGGCGATGGTACTGTTGGATAGGGCGATGACGTAGGCTGTCAATAGTAACCATATCGCTGCCTGCAGCGGTTTGGCCGCAATTTTTATCGCAAAGTTGCTGTCTGCATCCGTCATCTACGTGCGCAGAAGTCGCCGTACCGTATCTCACCGTTGACTTAGAGTTCGATAGCAGCGTTAACATATCGTGTATGAACTGTAGTCATTACAGAATAATCGTTTTCTCTCAGCGACTGGAAGTCGGGCGCTGGTCTTCGCACATAGGCGGTACGATCGGCTTTTTAACGACAGTTGGTCTTCTTGTTTTCTTGGTCATTTATTAATGCTTGTTTGCCGCTGCTAATGTGCGTTATGGGGTGTTTACACGATCCAGCAAACGTCCAGCAAACTTCCAGCAAATGTATTCAAAATACACGTGCTAATGCTGGACGTTTGCTGGGTCGTGTAAACACCTTATTAGACACATTTATTTCTGAAACATTTTAATTATTTTTAACGTGTTATCTAGTGTGTGTTCTGCATTATAAAGCCGCGTACAGAGCGACGTAACTTAACTTAAGTGAATCTGACTTAAATTAACTTGACTGAACTGAACTGAACTGAACTGAACTGAACTGAACTGAACTGAACTGAACTGAACTGACATGGTTAAGTTTTTGACGAACTGACCAATGTCCAAGCACTAAGCAGTGATGCATTGCAGAAGGCACCGTCTAACGGCGTTGGTGACTGACTACGTGACTACGCACTCGTACGCGTCAACCAATGACTAATCGGCTCAGTTTGGCTTAGTTCTGTTACGTCGCTCTGTACACGCCTTAACAGTAGCTTGCATTGAACGAATATTGTATTGTGCTTTGTGTTCGCTTCAGTTCGTCTACCTGACCATCGAGGTGGTGTTCGTAATCTTCACGGTGGTCTTTGTACTTCGTACCGTGCGTGATCTCATTTTGATGGGAGCGGCGTTCTATTCCACCCCACGTGCAGTGGTTGACCTCTGTCTGGCAACCTCGGCCGCTTGCCTCGTCACAGCGTTCGTCATATACAACCTTGAGCTATATGATGCCTCGGACTTCACGGAGACGATGCACTACCGAAGTCTGTTCTATTTCGATGGTCAGTCCATTAGTAGTAGTTCGTTTTTTTCTATTTTTGCAATATTTTTGCCGTATTTCGTCCGATTTTTGCTAATTTCGTGCGCTATATTTTTGCCAAAGAAGTAGCAAAATCGTACTAAATCTGACAAAGATATCAGAAAAATAAAAACGATAAACTTTTCTTCTTTTTTTGAGATACAGTGTGGTAGCAGTAGTAGTAGCTGTAACAGTAGCAGTAGCACTACTGTTAGGGGCATACTAGGCTACTACTAATACTACACTGAGCGAAAGTCACGCGTAGCTCTGAGGTGGGTTTTTTTATAAACAGCTATACGCAGCCTTTCTTCAACTCACCGTAATAATGTGTAATACGTAGGTCTGCAAAGAGTGGCAGACGGGTTCGTCGGTTTTTTCGCAATTCTCCGCGGTCTGCTGCTGCTTCGCTTCCTGCCAATCACCTATCGTCTGATTGTTGTCATGTCCAAGGCCTCGCCCTATGTCGTCTGCGCTTTGCTCGTCGTTTTAACTCTGTGGCTGATGATCGCGAGTAGCGCATCCGCGCTGTTTGGCCACGAGGTCGTGGCGCTACGCAGCATGGGTTCGGCCATGGCTGCTTCCATCTATGCTCTTGGTGCGTACGCACTTACTACTACTACTACTTAGTAGTAGTTGTTGTTGTAGTGGTGGTTTGGTGTTGGTAGTCGTCACAGATGTAAAAACATTTTTTATGTTTTTATAAAAAAAATTAGAAACATGTTTTTATGTTTTTTTTAAATTTTTTTTTGTCCTATTGTTAGTGTCGTGTTTTTGTTCTTATTAAAACATAAACGTACAAAATTACAAATATGATGCATTTCTCATGGGCAAATTGCGTTTAGTCTTGTTTTCGATCTGGTGTTGGACAGTTGAGTGAGAGTTGGCTGACCTGCTGAGGCACTACGGCAACCACCCAACCGGGTTGTGGATAGGGAAACGCCCTCAAAAAGTGGCACAAGAGGGTAGCACCGGTTAAAGAAGGTTCCGCGGACAAACAGTGCCTAGGAGACGAGACTCTGATTTCAAACCGGGGCAGTTGGAGCTCACTTAGCCTTTTTAGGCAAGTCCATCTAGGAGAAGGAAAACTCTGATTTCAAACCCGGCGGGGCAGTACGTCATAAGGGCGCCGCCAACATTTTTGGTGTTACGGCCACCTGTCTACCTGCGTTAGCCCGGCAAGCAACCAGGGACACTCCAGCCTAAGAAATACTCATGACTACGCCAAATGTTAGACACGTGAACGACGTCAACATGACTGGTGGTCACAGGATCGCCGGCCCTGCGTCCGGCAGCTAGGTGAGGAAAGAGGCTCGCCAGGTCGTCACCCAGCGAAACCCCCTTGACATGAGAAGCATTATGAGGATTGGTAGCTGGAATATCTGGAGCCTAAATGCGTTTGGCGCCGCTTTCGGTCGAAACTAGTGGAAGAGTGACAGGGAGCCGGTCAGAAGGAGCATCAGATTTCTGTCCTTCCGGCCTCAAGCTGCTGGTCTTAGTTCTGCAGCTCCAGGAGGATGATTTCTGGTTGCTGGGGGGGATCGACGCACCTGGGGCTTTCCATTGACTTGCCGAATCGCTTACGCAACAGTTTGTTGCTACCACACAAGCTGCCTTGATAGGCGTATGTCATCCATGTTTCACTACTACTACTACTACTATATGTCTAGACTATGAAGTATATCGTTGTGGCTGTAGGACGGGTCTATCACTATGAGACTCTGCATATATCTCACCCGCTGAGTGCCTCGTTGTTTCTGATGGTCTGTATACTGATGGTGCTGTGTCTGGGCCGGGCTATGGTCGCCGTGCCAATATTCACTGCCTTCAGAGACGTCGATCAGCTGCCGGAGGCACAGGAAACACGCAGGTATAACACTCTATCACTCATATTTCTAATCTATTGTTATATGGTTAAAATGGTTAAATTGCATAGCTCTTCATAGGAAACTCATCTCCGAGCTACGCCGCGTCACCTGCCGTATGGAATCACACAGTGTTACCTTGCCACCCGACACAGGTGAACGTGCCCCGTTTCAACCTCAGCCAGATAGGCCGGTACTTGATTTACTTACCCAGGAGGGTTGAAAGGCTGAGTTGACCTTGGTGCTGGTCCGTCCAAGTCGTATCCACTTGATAGCGACCCGACCGGACGTCCTAACCGTTATACACTGTGTCCCAAAAAAACATCCCCGACATTTTCGACTGTAACTTGAAAACCAATGACCACATTTTGATAATTTTTGGTAGCGATATTCTTGACACAACTTGCCAACAAAAGACCATTTAGTTTCCCATCTCACCCAACGTTTGTTTCTGCACTACCTGGGAAAAACACAACCAGCGAAATATCACTTTTTTATGCAATGCAATGTGATTGCTTAATTAACATAACGTGTAAAAACACATTTTGTTCACATTTTTAACACC
>Ga0209367_1011911_pt1 | contig 11460 bp, 7 predicted proteins | sample WorMetLIZISLAND2_FD_187412 | JGI IMG/M metagenome (GOLD analysis project Ga0209367, IMG submission 187412) | Marine gutless worms symbiont microbial communities from Max Planck institute for Marine Microbiology, Germany - Olavius geniculatus... ... | reverse complement strand
TCGGCCCACCCCAGCAACAGCTGGGATTCTTGGAATTGGTCCACGGGGTGCTGGTGTCCCAGGGACCCTTCCTACCAAGTTTCGTATATGTATGCCTTTTCGTTTTCCCTCTAGGTGGAGGCACGCTGGCTTTCGGGTACGGTCGGCCCACCCCAGCAACAGCTGGGATTCTTGGAATTGGTCCACGGGGTGCTCGTGTCCCAGGGACCCTTCCTACCAAGTTTGGTCTTCCTAGGCCTTTTTGTTTTTTCTCTAGGTGGAGGCACGAGACGGACAGACGGACAGACAGACGGACAGCATCGATACATAATGGGGCCTCCTTCTAAGAAGGATGGCCCCATAATAATAGCAATAGATCATACGAAAACTGACAGAGCAAGGCTTCTTACAGGCTAGATCATTTTCCTGTTTGCCAATAAATTCTCATACATACACACATATAAAAATGCTGGTAGCCACTAAAACTGCCATAAACTGTAACTACTGATGCTTGATCAGCTTGAAAATTGAAATATTACTAACTACATGATGAAATTACGCAAATAAGTAAGTAAGTAAGTAAGTAAATGATTTATAAAGCGCCAAAGTCTCAGAAAGAATCAGGGCGCATAAAAAGAATCAGAGCGCAAATGACGAAAAAATGAACGACAGAATTAGAATTAGCACTAATGAAAGACTAGTTGCTCTAAAACAGATATGTATGACAATTGTGTAGACAATGTCAGTGGTACCTCAATCTGTGCAGCTCTGCAAGAGTATTGTTTGCAATCATAAGCGTCCAAGGCATGTTTCTGTCTTTAGTCTGTTTCTGCATGTACTCACACATGCTACCTAGAATAGCTGCCAACAACACACACACAACAGGGCTCATCCATAAAGGAAGTCCGCAAAAATGTGACAAAAATTGACTCTCCTATCCCATCTTGTCCGTTTTTGCCTAAATCAAACCATATCCCTCCTTCCCTGCCCTTGCAGACGACCACAGAGTAATTGTAACAACGCCAACTGTAAGTCTGATCTTAGAGGGCATGCATGCAGGACACGGTCAGAACTAGTCACCACTGCTACTATGCTAGAGAAGGAAGGCTGCATGCTGCAGCAACAGACTGAACGGACAGACATAGTGCAGGTGAGTGAGCAAGTGACGAATGCTGCAACGCACTAATTCCCAGGGTTATATACTGACTGCAGGGCTTGCAGGCCAGAGTCGTAACAAGTGTGTCTTTTTGGCCTGCATGTTGTGTAAATGTGGACACCCGCTTCGAAACCTCACTCCCCTTTGTCCGCTTTTGTCTGCATTTTGGCCTACACCCCTCTCGGCGCAGACTTTATGAATGCACTAACATTCATCAAAAATTCACCCAGTAGTATGTACATTATAAACAGGCTGGAATACAAGAGTCGATATTTCAAGACCTGACCAAGGTTCAAAGAACCATAATCTAGACCAAGAGTCTGAGACCACTGGTTCGTTAACAATAAGTGCTAAATACCACACTGCAGTTGGAAAATTACAAACTAGATATGATCAAAACCGCCAGTATCAACTCACATTGAGTGCTTTAACTTCTGGCTCTCAGTACTCCACTGTGGGCCATAAAAACAGCCATTACGTACTTGTTACTGGTGATAAGTTTATCAAATATTAACCAATTTTTTTTACAATTTTTGCACTGTTCAAAAACATTTTTTGAACAGAACCCGTGCAAAAGTTCCCACTTCACCTTAACACCTACCTTGAAAAAATTAAAAAGCAAATACCACAAGGCACAGTTAAGATGAAATGGGATATTTAACAATCGCCATAATGGTAACTGTGCATGGAATGTGCCATCAGAGTTTTGAAAATCAGTCAATATTTGGCAAAAACACGGGCAATGATAAAATGGAAAGGTTGAGTCATGGTAGTGTAAAAACTGCACTAAAATAGTCAAGAAATTGTAATTACAGGCTGGTACAATTTCCCACCAAACAAACACAGCTGTGTCATAATTCAAAACATTAAACGACACCATCAAAACATATTTGTGGCCACAGTAAACGCTTAACACACTGAACAAGTAATTTGAGCAAAGCTCACGTGACGCGCGATAGCAGTGGTCCTGCCACTTTGGCAATCAGTGTAGGTCTACAGCAATAAGATATTAATGCATCTTGAAAGAGTACTCAAATATGAGGCCTCTGTATGGAAGACTCCTTGAAATTAAGAGATCGAAACTTAAATTCTTAAAAATGTACGTTCTATGCTAAAAATGTCATACGCAGATTGTCCAGGTCCATCTCCAGCCATTTCGGTGTGATTCACTCTTAAAATGTGTGTCACAAAAGAAAATTACAAAAAAATTCACTAAAACCCCTATTTTGAAGGTTCAAGGTCATTCAAAATCATCAACATTGACACCAATAAAAAGCTTCACTATTGCTTGTTATGATAAGCAGCATGTATGTACCTAACTGCAATCGTTTTCATGCTACACGAGATAATAGCAGTAAAATAACCACTTTTTAGGGGCTAGCGATCTTTGATGCCCGCCTGCTACAATCTATGTTCAATGCTGAAAATTTCATACGCAGGTTTCCTTGGTCTATTTCCAGCCATTTCGTCGCAATTCAGTGTTGAAATGTGCGCTACATCCAAAAATTGTGAACAATTCACTAAAAACCCCTTTTTGGGGGGTTCAAGGTCGTTCAAGGTCATCGATGTTGATAAATCTAAAAAGCCTGTCACATTTGTTACGATAAGCAGCATGTCTGCTCTGTACCTATCTGCAACCGTTTTCACACTATACAAGCCAATATCTGCAAAATAACATCTTTTTAGAAAGGGTACCACTCTTTGATGCCTTCATTTGAGGGGAACCCCAGCACCCAGGGGCACGAAATTTTGTCACGATAAACTAGAGAACTTGAGGCAGCCCATGGTAAAAATTTCGTGATCCTAGCTTGAACCATTTTGACACAATACAGTAGTGTGACGGACGGACAGATGCCCAGGCCATGGCTAAGATGCGCGAAGCATTCTGCTATCGCGCGTAAAAACTATCAGTGACCAGAGCTTACAAAAGAACCTGGATACCACCAAAGACTAATTGCTTCCTGTTTCAGCCATGCCTGACCGGTCCAAAATTTGTCCATAACTTTTTTAAGCTATCATGAGCACAAAAAAGAAGACCCAAAAATAAAACCTCCTAGGCACAACTAATAAGAAGCAATGTCGCAATTCACATACCAGAGGGACAACTGATCAATGTGCCAGAATCCATAATGGCCAAGCCACCTCGTGGAAATATAACCTTCACATCTCCATTGGTCACACTTGACACAGTGTCGTAGAGGAAAAAGGTCACCCGAAGGTCACGCTTCAAACGCAGAAGGTTTGGGATGTGGTGGATCTGAGAAAAGTCATCCGAGCGAATAAACACACTGCAGTTGAGATGGTTGTATGCTCTCAACAGTACGATGTTGTACGGATCAAACACCTGTGTTCCTGTAACTGCCGTCAGTGTCTCCTGTAACAGCAAACGTTTCCATTCTTTAGCACACTAAAATCACTATACCGTATATAACGTATGCTACTTGTTAGCGAGGTGACCACTATATATCACTGCAAAATTCACCCAGACACACTGCGGCACTAATAACCAAGTTGCAATTGCCCATGTAATGTAATGCCCAACAAACAGCATGACAATAAAAAAGATCAACAGTATTAACAGAATACAAATGATATGGGTACGTGACATTTGGGCACTGCTGTTTGGACGCCACCATTTAAGTGCGGACCATTTGGGCGCTGGGACTATTGGGCGCCACCATTTGGGTGCCATGCTTTATGACTGGCACGTTACTGAAATTAATTTGCATATCGTTAGAGTTAAAATCGTAATCATAAGTAAGTTGGCAAATTTGATTTTAATGGCTCTGTAATAATAACTTCTTGCTGCAATTAGTAGTCATCGTTGACATCATCTGTTGTCATTTGTCATCGCGTGACGTCATTGTTCATCGTCGTCGTGCATTGTCGTCATGCTTTACGTCGTCTGTTGCTTCTTCATCGAAGTCTTGCTTCGGCATCATTGCGTTTCATCATCATGTGTCTGCATCATGTCGACATCCCACGTCATCTCGTCGACGTGCGTAATCATCGTCAGACATCATCAGCATATGTCATCCTTGTGCGCCAATGTCATCCTTCACGTCATTGACGTAGTGCATCGTCAAGCGTTGTTGCACGTTGTCATCGTCTTACGTCCTCATCATGCGTTGTCATCATCAAGTGACAAAGCTGACGATTGTTTTCTAAGAAAATGCTCCGGTGAATTTTTCATAATTTGTACATGTATTATCCATTATGCACTGGCCAATACCATGCGTAATTTTCAAATTTTATTCACGGCGGGGTCATGGCTTGGCGCCCAAACGTCTGACGCCCAATTGTCACTGTTGCCAATAGTCCCGGTGCCCAAACAGTGAGCGCCCAAATGGTAGTGCCAAAATGCTGGTGACCAAATGTCCTGCTCCGAAATGATACTATCATAAGCATCATGCCACTATCACACTAATGCACACTAATGCTGCATCAAGCATGGAGTTAACAATCTAAACAGTTTTCCCAAACAAGACTTATCCCCTTGAATTTCCCGGATGACAAACTCTCTCTTTGGCATTTCCACATTTTCCAGACAAAAACAAATTTGGACTAATTGTAAAAGGTACCCTATGTAAACCATTCACAATATATTGCAGTCAAACAAATCTCAGAAAGCACATCAATATAAATCTGTCAATTACAAAAATCAGAAACATGCACTCAATGCAAACCTCTAGTTCCTGGCACACAGGCCTATCTCTGTTAAACACGTAAATTCTCTGTTCTCTTCCAGTAGCAGAAATAACATCGCCATTCTTATTATTGGCAGAGTTGTTCTCGGCATTCTTTGATGAGTGAACAGGAACAGTGCTGAAATCAACAGCCTCCGCAGCTACCGGAGGCTGAGATGACAACGTCTCTGGTTCTGAAGATGTGCCAGCGTCGGTCTGTGGTAGTAACAGAACAGTGCTAAAATCAACAGCCTCCGCAGCTATTGGAAACTGAGATGACAACGTCTCTGGTTCTACAGGTGTGCCAGCGTCGGCCTGTGATGGTAATGGCTCAGGCGGGAGAACAGGCAACTCTACCGATGCTAACAGACTGCCATCAGTAATCACAGCACTAAAGTCCGGCTCTTTCACTTCAGAACTCACATCTGGTGCTTCTTTTGCTTCTGAAGACATAAAACCAATCTGACTGTCCACTGTATCAGATGGGGTCAGTTTTGCTGTCACTTCTGAAATCGGAGCGGATAAGGCTGGGGTGATCACAGTTGAAGGTGGAACAGTTTGAACCGGTTTCACCGAGGAAGCTGGTGGATTGGTACTACCGGCTTTCTGACTCTGGCGCTTGGCAATCTGGCTGCGTCTGAACGTCTGCATCAACTTGTCGGCCTTCATCAGACGCTTCTCAGTCTCGCTGACTGCTGCTGCATCCTGCTTACGTTGATGTGGGATGATGCTCACTCCTGGTGCTTCTTGGCTGTTCCTCTTTCTGAGTGAGATGCTTCCACCAGACTGTTTGGCTGCACTCTTCTGTAAAGTAGGCGGACTCTGCGGCGATTCGGTCTGTGGCTTTTCCTCCACTGACAACTTCTCCCCGACAAATCCATGAGTCAAAGATGGCAAAACGTTTTCTGGCATTGTCAGGCTGATTGCCAAAACTGGAATATTTAGCTCCGTCAGTAAATCGTTCAACAGCGGCGTCGAACATGCCATCTTTAATATGTCATCTGTTTTGATATCATCAGCTGTAATGGCTGGATTGGCATCCGACGAGTGGCCTGACAGGATGGAAAAATGTTTGCCATCAGAATGGAGTGACAGACCTCGAGATATCTTGGTTTTGTTCTCTATGGTTATGCCACATTTCTCACAAAGCAAAGATTCGATGCTTTTCTGCACGTGATCTAATTCTGGTTTGACATTTGACTTCAACAGTTTTGGAACATCGTGAGCCTTCTTTTTACCCTTTTTACCACTCGCATCAGCGGCACGTTCTTTGCGCTTGCGGGAATGACCGTCTTTCTTTGTGTCCGTGCGACTACGATATCTGCGTGATTTGCCAGATGCACCATCACGACCATTCGAACGTTTCTTGGAAGACTTGAATTTGTGTGATGCAATTGGAGTCGACAAACTGCTCATATCACGTCGATTTTCAACATCTGAATCAAACTCTTCGCCGACACCGGCAGCACGAATGGTGCTCGATTTTCCATCATGAACTTTGTTTGTTAATGTCTGTTCTGCTGCAAAACCTGCCTTTGCGATTTCAGCCTCCAAAAGATTCAACATCTCCATGGACTGATTCATCCGTTCATCAGAACCTGGCAGATAACTTTCAAGTTTTGTGCCAAGAACTGGTCTATCAGTAGAAAATTCTGCATCATACATCTCCGAGCTCATATTAGGCACATCGTCTTCAGTAACAGGTAAACCTTTTACCGTTGAATCAGCATTGTCATGTTTGCCCTTTTGTGTAGATGCTTTGAGTCCGTGATCAGATGCTGGAAAATTTTCCTTTTTTGAGATTCTGATCGTTCTTCGTGAATGTGGAGAATTTTCATTTAACACGTCACTCAGATCCAGATTAGGTGAAAAGTTGAGAAATTCGTTTCCAACTTCAGGCTGTAACATTTTCTGTCCTTTTGCTCTTCGAACACTACTGCCAACAGCATCTTCAATGACTGCTGCAAGATCTAATTCAGTTGGACATGTTGGAGAATACAGATCCTCAGGAATATCTGAATCCGCATTGTCAGCCAAAGTAACTGCATGTTTTTGATTCAACACTTTCTCCCGTACATCATCAAGGCTTGTGGCTAACCCCTCGAGCAGCAGATATTCTTCATTCCAGCATTCATCCTGTTTATCGATTTCCTGCGCTGCAATGACTTCAGCAGCAATGTCATCATCGAACGTTCGATCGTTGCTCAAATGCATGCTGACTGGAATATCCACAACGTCGGAATGCTGAACGAAATCAATCAGCAGTGAGCCAAGATTGCTGGAGGCGCAGTCGACCACATCCTGCACACTGTCCAACATGTTGTCACCAACCGCTACACCCCACAACCACGACAGATTGCTCAGAATGTTCTGCAAGCTGCTTGCAACCAACTTGTCAGTCCCCTCATGCCGAATATCGGACAAAGTTCCGACCGGAATTTCCTTCAGGCGACCAGAAATAAGCAGATCGAGTAGCTTCTTGCTTCTCCAGTCTCGCACTGAATTCAAATGAGTGGATTTAACTAGTGAAGACTCGACAAACTGGCTGTCCCACTGTGTATCAACAGACAGCATTCCAAGGTGTCTGACTTCTTTGTGATGTTCTAAATTTGACATGTTTCCCTTACTTACTTGTGGGAATGTCAAGGTGGTTGCATCACTATCAACCATGTGTGGCGCTGTACCACCGACATTCAATTTATCATTTGTTTCAGTGTTCTGGGTAGGGACGTGAAAATAACTAGAGTTTGTATCTGTTAAGTTCTGTGAAAGAACATTCAGCATAATTGTCTCAGTGTCTAGCAACTGCTCTGCAGATGACGATGGAAATACGTTTCCAATGTCATCATTCTGAGAATGCTCCCAAAATTGAGACTGGATCACTGATGTAATTTTGCTGGAAATGTCAGCTGACAATGAAGAGTACCCTTCCCCTTCATTGGGATCAGCTTCATTCTTTAAAACAGTGGAAATGTATTTATCCAGCTTTGCATCCAAAGTGTCTGCCATAATTCCACCAGAGTTTGCAGCAATGATTTGTGCCGTTTCATCATCGCTAGTTTTTACTCTTTTCCCAAATTCATCATCACCATCATCGCTCCAGTTATACGGCTTTCTTCTCTTTCCCATGCAAGAGCTCACATCCTTATTTCCTCTAGCATTACCTCTCTCTGTCTCTGTGGTGACATTCTCATTGCACTCATCAGTATCAGAATAAACAAAATGCTCCGATCCAATCATACTTAGCTGCGCCTCCAGTTTTGCTAAACGTGCCCTCAAAATTTCATTGAGGTCCTCTTTTCCTTTCTTATTGACATGCTTTGATAAACGTGTCTGCACGTCTGCTCTTGCCTGCATCTTGACAGCTGCACTATTTTGCAGTTGCAATGGTTTCATTTCTTTTCTAGTGGCAATTAGACCTAGATCATCTGTATTACTCAGTACACCATTAGTGCCACTATGTGCAACTCTAGTGAAAATGGATTTTCTTGCAGTGGTGTGTCGATCGCTATCAGTGGACAGCGACAATGCAGGCATTCTAGACTTCACACTGCTGACTTGCTTGGCATTAGAGAGTGCTTGCTGGTTAAAGTTATTGTCAAAGAATCCATCATTACTGATTACATCATCTGGTGAGCGTATTGGTTCCACCTGAGAGGCACCAAGTCTTGGATCACGAGTTCTGTCAACTTCTTTCTCAATGACTTTCAGCAAAGCAGCATCTTTGTTTGGCATATAGACTGCAAAAAATAACAAAATTACTGCAAATTAACATAGTTTCTTACATTATGAATATTGTACTGCATATCAAATTTTACATTATGAATATTGTACTGCATATCAAATTTTGTTCATGTCTCAAAATGTTTATTAACAAAGAAGAAACTGGTGCTGTCAAATTAATGTTCTAACGCATTAAAGAATTAACAAACAAAAAATTAACGTTTGTGAAAAAAATTAATGTACGTATGTAAATTTACTAAATTCTGTAAAGCAGGAGTTCCAATATTCCACTAAACTGTGATTACTTGACAATCAAATAATGTTCAAGTGATTAAACATTGTTTTGTTGCTGTTCCATCACTAGTGTCACAATCCTGCGACACAGCCATGAGTGCATTAGTCATCACTCAAGTCATCCACTCAATGTAGTCCACCTACAATTTCAGCACTATGATACATTAATTAATGTGTTAACATGTGCACAAAAAAAAACAATGCCTGCCTTAATGCCATTAAAAGATTAATGCTTCAATAGCACTATTAATTATAACATAGAATTCATACAGCAGCTTTGATAAAGATTTTTAATATGCACTAACCAAAATTAAACACCACACATAGTATAAATACATATACTATACATCAGCATAATGTGAAAATGGTTACAAGTTTAGCAGATAACAAATAAAAAACAAAACAAGAATGACTGATATTCCTCGAGGCCTATATATGAGATTGCTTCACCAGGCGAGTTGAATGGTTTGTCAACTGTTTCCAGATAACTAGGCCACTTCTCCATTTTCTATGTTCGAGTCACTTGTCTGTATCTGTATTTATTGCCAGTTTATGTTATCATCTGCAAGCTACAAAGAACAAAATATGATAACATTAATCATTGCAAATTCGATACAAATGTACCTAAAAACTTGTCCATAACCATGCTCAAGCTGCAAAAAATGCAGTTATTGAAAAAATAGATGGTGGAAAGTTATCAACCTGTCCTCAAATTTTAATAATTTAAAAAGCGTTTTTGGAAACCTTTACATCTTGTGAGTTAATATCTGTAATAAAATTTACAGTTTTTTTCTTATTTTTCTGTTGAGCAGGTTTTTTCTTAGTAAAACAGCAAGAATTAGCATAGACATCAAACAATAGGGCATTATGCCTTCCTATCGGCAGTGCGATGTTTATTAGCTATTTTAATCATTATGTGTCAGTATTCTATGCTTGTTTGCAGTTTCGAGTTCAATAAAATGTCAGTGATTAAATGTAAAATATATGACCGAATAACATCGCTAACACTAACCCTAAAACCTAAGCATAACCCTAAACGAAATTTGGGAAGGTATACTTTGCGTAATGCGGATTGCAGAAATTTGAAAAGGTGTATTTTGCGGAATTTCACCTGCGGAACATTCAGCAAATTACACCTTAGATTTATTCCGCAGTCCGCATTTTGCAAAATTCAAATAAAATCAAATAATCAACTTCGCGTAGGCTTAGGCTTCCATTTGAGTCTCAAATCGACATCAGCACATCACAAATGGCGTGGTCACACAGTCGACAAAGTATTCACATATGGACGTCTTCAACTTACTCTTAAAACGCCTTGAAGTCCGTTAACTCATGAGCGTAAGCCGGCACATCACACACAAATGCAAGGTAAACTCAAGTAGCGTAAATCATTAAGAAGGCTTACTGCGATATTTCACCTGATGGATATCCCATTAAGGCACGATCAAAGACAGCTAAACAGTTCAGCTCAAATAGGCCTACTCACAAAACGGTTGCCGCCGTGGCAACGGCCGACACGTCTGCTCAGGTAGGCCTGATTTTAAAAGTCTTGCATTGTATCGCACGATTAAAGACAATTGCCACTGCTGTGAATTGTTCGCAGATAGTTAGGCCTATACCTAAGCAGACAGAGACACTACATTAGAGCCATTCATCACAACAACAAACATACAGTATTTGCATTTTGTGTTGCATGTTTGACACGTTAAAATGCCAGTTGATATAATACAGTTATTCAACACGAGTCACTTATTAACCTGATACTAAATCAAAGTAATGTAGGACTACCAAAACAATGATAAAAATTAGCCTAGGCCTACTATCTCCTCCTGCAAGACACAGCGAGGCTTGTAAGCATGGTGGTCGAGCGCTCTGTGGAATTGTACACTTATTCAATTGATAACTCAACAACAAGAACATTTTCCACATTTTTAATTCTGCAAAATACACCTTTTCGAAATTCTGCATTCAGCAAAGTACATCTTCCCCTGAAATTTTTGTTTACACGCAACTTAAAATGCCCCAGTGTTACCAACGGCCACTAGCAGCCATTAGTAACACTGAGCACTTTAAGTCGCGCATGAACAAAAACTAAGAAAAAAACCAAAACTTTTATTTCAGATGTTGAGTCTTAAGACGAAATAGAGTGTAAAGTAACACAATAATCCGTGGACAGGTTGATAACTCCTGGCAAAATACAGCTTTTCTAGATGCTACATAAGGGTAGCACTAATTGCTAAATCGGCTGAATCAGCGCCGATGGAGCATACTTATTGCTGCTGCCTATGGTGCAACTTTAAGCGGTTGAATCGGCACCGATGGAGCGCAATAACTTTATTACAGAATAAGCTGCATCAACAACCTATAAAACTAGACAATTCATTGATTACTGTTACTCCATCAGTAATTCAGTAATTAGTGCTAGCGCTACATAATATTTTTAAAAAATTTACTAAGTCTAACTGGGTGTTGGTAATTTGCGGAAATGCGGAATGCGGAAAGTAATTTGCGGAATGAATTCTGCGGAAGTAGGCTGCGAAACGGTGGGTAATATGCGGAATGACCGACCGAGCGATCGATAACGCCCCCTTAGATTAAAATATGCCGCTGTCATATCTCATC
>Ga0209367_1011907_pt1 | contig 11464 bp, 9 predicted proteins | sample WorMetLIZISLAND2_FD_187412 | JGI IMG/M metagenome (GOLD analysis project Ga0209367, IMG submission 187412) | Marine gutless worms symbiont microbial communities from Max Planck institute for Marine Microbiology, Germany - Olavius geniculatus... ... | reverse complement strand
GTCGATGATTATGATGATGATCAAAGTCACGTGGCGCAAACTCAAATGCATTGGCATACGCCGAACGCGCATTGTCGACTTAGGGTAAGTCAACATGAGCGCTTATAACTTTGTTCGTGGTGGACGGAATTTTACAATTTTTTTGTTCAACGCCGAAAAGATCGTAGTCGTCAACGCCGTTTAGATTTTGTCGCTACATTTATCGGTTCCAGAGATATTTGCGGTCAAACTCGAAAGTTGTCGTAAATCGCACCGACTTTTGCACGTTTTTTTGCGCTCCCAAATTTTAAGCTGGCGGTGCCTCCTAAAAGTTGTACACGCGTTATTACTTCCATTTAGCAGCACGTCACGTGGCAAAGTCTCATAAAGCTACTCCCTTTGGCTCCAAAGATCCTTCGTTTAATACGCTACATTTAAAGGCAATTTTTGACTCACTTTTGAAAAAGTTGTAATGGGGGTCCCCGTCCCCGGTGAGGGAAGCGCTAGTAAAATTTAGTCATTCTCTAGCGCATGCAAAAATTTCCGGGCGCAGCACCCCCTAGAGGCCGAAATATGTTTTCCGAAAAATGCGCTTTAGGTGGGTACGAATTCACATCGAGATCTCCAAGTCCTCTAAAATCGGGCTAAATTTTGCATGTTTTTGGCCCCTGAAATTTTTCTGGGGTGTGCCTACTAACAATTTTGGACTGGCATTATAAAATTAAGTTTAGTACTGACCATTGTGCAAACTTTCACGCCTGTTTGCCCACCAATCTCGGATATCTCGTGTTGGAAGCTACTCTTTTTGGCTTCAAAGATCCTTCGTCTAATACGTTACATGTTAAGCCAATATTTGACTCCCCTTTGAACAAAAATTGTAAGGAGCCTTCCATCCCCGCTGGAAATGCGCTAGTAAGGCCCAATATATGTTTTTTTAAAAAATGCGTTTTCCGTGGGTACAATTCCACATCTAGATCTCCAAGGTTACTAGACCGAACTTCACCGGACTTGGTTCGCCTAACGCGGGAAGAATCGCTGTCGAAAACATATTTATCCGATTTTGAATATATTCATCCCCTTCGGAGATATTCGCCGCCGAAATTCAAATTCTTTTGGGGAAGGCCCCCGATATTTCGGACCGGCATTATAAAAATGGGCCTAGTACTGACCATCGTACAAAATTTCACGCCGTTGGGCCCACGCATCTCGGAGATCTCGCGTTCACAAAAAAACATCTGGGCTAAAACTTAAGTCCGCTCTGCAAGCTATCGCTTTCGGGCAGACTAAAAAACTAGAAATTTGGGGCAAAGCTTAACGTGAGTTTGCTTGGCGCTTTAAGTCCGATTGGGGGAAATTAGGGTGGGGGGTAAAATTTCCCCGGCATCAAAGTCACGTGGCCCGAACTCAAATGCATTGGCATACGCCGAACGCGCATTGTCGACTTAAGGTAGGTCAACAAGAGTGCTTATAACTTTGTTCGTAATAAAAATATTTCACAATTTTTTTTTGTTCAACGCCGAAAAGATCGCTCTCGTCAACGCAGTTTAGATTTTGTCGCTACCTTTATCGGTTCCAGAGCTATTTGCGCTCAAACTCGAAAGTTGTCGTAAATCGCACCGATTTTTGCACGTTTTTTGCACTCCCAAATTTTGAGGAAGTGGCGCCCCCTAAAAATTGTACCCGCGTTATTACCCCCATCTAGCAGCACGTCACGTGGCAAAGTCTCATAAAGCTACTTCCTTTGGCTCCAAAGATCCTTCGTCTAATACGCTACATTTTAAAGCAATTTATGACTCACCTTTGAAAAAAGTTGTAAGGGGGCCCATTCCCCAGTGGGAATGCGCTAGTAAGACTTGGACATTCTCTAGCGCGTGTAAAAATTTGCGGGCGCAGCACCCTCTAGGGGCCGAAATATGTTCGAAATATGCGCTCCCAAATATTAAGGGGCGGTGCCTCCTAGAAGTTTTACCCGCGTTATCACCCCCATCCAGCAGCACGTCAAGTAAAGTCTCATGATGCTACTCCCTTTGGCCCCAAAGATCCTTCGTCTAATACGCTACATTTTAAGGCAATTTTTGACTCCCCTTTGAAAAAGGTTTTAAGGGAGGCCCCGTCCCTGTTGGGGGGTGCGCTAGTAAGACTCGGTCATTCTCTAGCGCGTGTAAAAATTTGGGGGCGCAGCACACCCTAGGGGCCGAAATATGTTTTTCCTAATAATGCGTTTTAAGTGGGTACGATTTCACATTTAAATCTCCAAAGTCACTGGACCGAACTTCACCGGACATATTTCGCCTAACGCGCGATGTATCTCGATAAATGGAATAATTATTCAATTTTAAATATTTTTATCCGTTTCGGAGATGTTCGCCGCCAAACATAAAGTCGTGCGAAATCGGGCTAAATTTTTCATGTTTTTGGCCCCTGAATTGGAGATCAGCTGATGTAGGTAATCAGGTTGTGAAGCAGACTGTATCTTGAAAACCAAAGTTGCTAGTTTGAATTTGATTCGCTGAGATATTGGAAGCCAGTGTAATGATTCTAATAGAGGTTGTGCATGACAAAACTTCCGCCGTTGCAACACCACGCGAGCAAGACAGTTCTGCACTTTCTGAAGTTTCGAGATTGTCGAGTTGGATGTTCCATAGAGAACGGCATTGCAATAGTCGAGCCTGGAACTGACAATACTGGATGCAAGTGTCTTAGCGACGTTTTGTGGCAGTACTCTCCGAATGTGTCGTAGTGCCCATACGCGGTAATTACACGCCTTACAAACCGATAAGACCTGAGCATCGAAAGTTAATCTAGGATCGAAAATGACACCCAGAGACTTCAACTGGCTGGACACAGTAAGGCGGGAATCAGCGACTGTCACGGTGCTGAAGGTTGCCGCCAAGCGTAGTTGAGAGGATGTGCCGATCATCATCACCTCAGACTTATTAGCATTTAGCAGTAAATCATTTTCTGCAAGCCACGACTTAACATCGCACGTGCACGCTTCAAGCTTTAGTAGATCAGCTTGCATGGTCGACGCACGCATGGCTAGGAACAGCTGTGTGTCATCTGCGTATTGATGGTGACCGACGCCATAACTAAAAATGACCCGACTGAGTGGTGATATGTATGCAGCAAACAGGATTGGCCCTAGGATTGACCCTTGTGGGACCCCAGAGGTACAGATTACTGTAGGTGAGCTGTGACGACCAAGCTTGACGTAGTAACTGCGGTTGCTAAGGTAAGAACGAAGCCAATCTAAAGGCATGCCGGCGACACCAAACTCTTCGCACAGTCTCTGCAGCAGTGTACTGTGGCTGATAGTATCGAAAGCTGCGGATATGTCCAAGCAAACAACGGTTGTTAGCTGTAACCTGTCAGTTGATATGTAAATGTTGTTTAAAACCCAGAGCAGTGCAGTTTCGGTTGAATGGCCAGTCCGGTATGCAGACCGTAGTGGGTTGAAATTGTCCGATGTAAGTAGATGCGGCCTTAGGCGGCACAGTGCAAGTCTTTCGATCAATTTCGAAATGGTTGACAGATTTAAAATCGGCCTGTAGTTGACAGGTTGAGACTGGTCTGCATCTGGTTTCTTAAGTAGTGGAAGTACTTGTGCCAGTTTGAACTTGGTTGGAAACTGACCCTGTTCAAAAGACAGGTTTGCTAAGTGAGCAATGATTAAAGCGAAAATATCTGCACAGGTCTTCAGCAACGAAGCAGGTAATACATCAAGTGGCGACGATTTGTTTGGGTGTTTTGTAATTATCTTCAACACCTCTCCAGATGTCACAGTGCCAAAGCTTGACAACGACTGACCTGAAAACATGCTGGTAAGGAAGAGTTGACCGTGACATGCACTCTTGACTGATGTCCCGATGCGCTCTACCTTGCCAAAAAAAAATCGAGCAGAAGTTTGACGCCATGGTTGCACATTCACTGTCGTTCATGCTGGTAGGCATATGCGGGTGGAGTAACTGCTTTGTGGTGCACCACAGGCGTTTCGGATCGCCATCTGCTTCTGCAATGTCTTTGCGGATTTGTGAAACACGTGATTCGTCAATCAACAGACGTGCAGTCTTCCGTGCTTTCTTGTAGTTGGCTTTATCGGAGGTAAGACCGGTACGGCGAAACCTCCGCTCAGCTCGACGACAAGCTTGCTTGGCAGAGCGTGCTTCGTCAAACAGGAAACGACTAGTGTGGATGCCGACGCGCTTAGTTGTGGAACGTAACGGCACACAAGTGTCGAGGATCTGAGTAACATCTAGTTCAAAGCGATCAGTATAGTCATCGACCTGCCATTGACTATTGTTGTTGCTGGCTGTAACGTACGAGATGGATTCCCGGATACGCCGACGGAAATTGTCAAGATCCATTTGCTTGATACGTCAATACTGATGTGTTCTGACAGAGCAATCATATATGCATCTCATTCGGCAGCACACAAGCGAGTGATCAGAGAAACACATAGAGTGCACTGCAACAGAGTCTACGAGGTCGTTTCAGCGATCTGACACAATCAGCAAATCAAGTGTGTTACCAGCGTTATGAGTTGGCTGTGAAACGAGTTGAGTCTGGTTGTGGCGATAAAGAACGTCAGCTAAGCGATCGTCGATGACAGGTCCGTTCTGTCCCGGACAGCTAAAGTCACCACAAACGATGTAGCGCTGACCTGCGAGGAGCAGCCGGTCGAAAAGTTCAGTCAACTCGTTACAGAATGCAGCAGACACAGCACCAGGAAATCGGTAGATAACGGTAATGATGATGTGTGGCGACGTGTTGACCCGGACGAACAGCGACTCAAACTCACTGAACTTGCCGAGATCGATGACTGATGCTCCTATGGTCTGCTTGTAAGCAACGGCTATGCCGCCTTTGCTATAATCCGTGGATGAGCCACGGAAACTGTGCAGCACACAATAATTTGCCGGCGCAATGTATAACTCAATACCATCAGGTGCGTCGGATGGGATCCACGTTTCGGTGATAACCGTGGTATCTAGCTGACGGTCGGCGATAACATCATGGATGTGCGCGGCCTTGTTGACTGCAGACCTTGCATTCAGCAGGCCAAGGTTCACAAACGAGATGAGCGACGTTGCCGGTCCAGGGTTTGGTTCAACGCCCGCCACAAGTAGAAGGGCGACAACAACGAAGGACGACGTCCGACGAGGTGGCCGAGGTCGGGACAGACAATTGTTGACGAACATCAGCCGATTGTCACGGCACGGGTAAACAAATGCAGTTGCTGCCACGCCCCCAACACCACACCGGCTGTGCTCCAAGTTCATGTTGCAAGAAATGTACATGTGACGAGTACCAACAAATAAAGTTGTGCGATGGAGCTCTTCAGTGTTGAAACTGTTTAAAACTATGCAATAAAACCACCAATAGCAGCAAAAGTTTCTGACTAATGAAAATAAACAAACCGCCATAGTGGCTACGTAACGTATCATCTCGCGTTGACAAAAAAAAACTAGAAATTTGGGGCAAAGCCCAACGTGAGTCCGCCCGGCGCCCTAAGTCCGATTAAGGGGAAAACAGGGGAGAATTTCCCCGGCATCAAAGTCACGTGGCCCGAACTCAAGTGCATTGGCATACGCCGAACGCGCATTGTCGACTTAGAGTAGGACAACATGAGCGCTTATAACTTTGTTCGTTGTGGACCGAATTTCACTAATTTTTTTGTTCAACGCCGAAAACATCGTTCTCTTCAACGCCGTTTAGATTTTGTCGCTAGCTTCATCGGTTCCAGAGATATTTGCGGTCAAACACGAATGTTGTCGTAAAACGTACTAAATTTTGGACGTTTTTTGCCCTCTCAAATTTTAAGAGGGGCGGTGCCCCCAAATGTTGTACCTGCATTAACATACCAACCTAGAGGCACGTCAAGTGCCAAAGTTTCGTCCAGCTACACCCCCTAACTCCAAAGTTATAAGCGCTTCTTTATTGCAATTTAATCCAATTTTGACCCCCCTTTGAAAAAAAATTGTAAGGTGGGCCCCTGTCCCCGATGGGGGGGTGAGCTAGTAAAACTTGGTCATTCTCTAGCGCGTATAATTATTTGGGGGCGCTGCACCCCCTAGGGGCCGAAATATTGTCTTCCGAATAATGCGCTTTCGGTGGGTACAATTCCACATTTAGATTTCTATGGTTACTAAACAAAGTTTGCCGGACTTGTTTTGCCTAAAGCGGGAAAAATCGCTGTCGAGAACATATATTTATCTGATTTTGAATATCTTTATTCGTTTCAGAGATATTCGCCGAAGAACTTCAAAGTCGTCCCAAATCGGGCTATATTTTGCATGTTTTGGCCCCTGAATTTTTTTAAGGTGTGTCCCCCAAAATTTTTGATAGGCATTATAAAACTGGGCCCAGTAGTAGCCACCGTGCAAAATTTCACGCCGGTCGGCCCAGGCATGTCGGAGATCTTGCGTCGACAAAATAAAAAAAATAAAATAGAAATTTCGAGCAAAGCCCAACGTGAGTTCGCCCGGCGACCTAAGTCCGATTGGGGGAAATTGGGGAAGGGTAAAATTTTTTCGGCATCAAAGTCACGTTGCCTAAACTCAAATGCATTGGCATACGCTTAGTGCGCATTGTCAACTTAAGGTAGATTAACTTGAGTGCTTATAACTTTGTTCGTGGTGGAAGGAATTTCACAATTTTTTTTGACGCCGAAAATATCGTTGTCGTCAACGCCGTTTAGATTTTGTTGCTAGCTTCATCGGTTCCAGAGATATGTGCGGTCAAACTCGAAAGTTGTCGTAAATCGAACCGATTTTTAAAGGTTTTTTTCCTCCCAAATTCTAAGGAAAGCGGTGTCCCCAAAAGTTGTACTTGCGTTAAGACACCAAGTTAAAGACACATCAAGTGTCAAAGTTTCGTCAGACTACACCCCCTAACTCCGAAGTTATAGGCGCTCCTTTATTGCACGCTAAGCCAATTACTGACCCCCTTTGAAAAACATTGTAAGGGGGCCCCCGTCCCCGGTGGGGGGTGCACTAGTAAAACTTGGTCATTCTCTAGCGCGTATAATTATTTGGGGGCGCTGCACCCCCTAGGGGCCGAAATATTGTCTTCCGAATAATGCGCTTTCGGTGGGTACAATTCTACATTTAGATCTTCAAGGTTACTGGACCGAACTTCACGGACTTGTTTCGCTTAACGCGGGAGTAATTGCTGTCGAAAACATATTTATCCGATTTTGAATATCTTCATTCGTTTCGGAGATATTCGCCGCCGAACTTCAAAGTCGTCCGAAATGAAACTAATTTTTGCATGTTTTGGCCCCTAAATTTCTTCTGGCGACGGCTTCCCGAAATTTGGAACCGACTTTGATACTCTGTACCTGGTCAGCCATATACCCTGCATGTTTCCTTCTAAACATCAAAGAAATTTTACAGCCGTGACTTTTCCATGAGTGTCAACAACAGTATCTCCATACCGCCTCGCTCGTCGCGCGGGTTAACAAGGAACGCGCAGTCTGGTACCCGTTCGTTGGCCAGCTGTGATAAGTCGACTACGACGAACACCCCAACACAGCCAGTTTAGCTGAGGAAACGACTCCGGGCTGGCTCGTGGAATGTTAGAACGCTGTTTGCCACCGGTGCAGCCAGAATTCTTGTTGAAGAGCTGCATAAGGCCAGAGTTAACTTGACGGGGCTGCAAGGAGTACGGTGGCATGGTGCAGGAGAGATGAAAATGTTGGACTATACCATTTTCTGGTCCGGCACACAGGAAGGCATTGCCAGGCAATCAGGCGTTTCCCTCGCAGTTGACAAAAAAGACGTTTTCGGCTCTGCTGTCAAGGCAACCAATGAGTGAAAGGCTCCTTATTGCTAAATTCTCACATACCCTCGGTATCCTCGCAGTCTTTGTTGCGTATGTCCCGACTAACACTTCTCCGGATTCCGACAAAAACTCATTCTATGCTGAGCTGGATTACCATATTCAGAATTTGAAACCATCTGATGTCGTTCCTGGGTTAAAGAAGAAGAAGAAACAGGTTGTCAATTTGTATAGCGCATACTCGCGAGCATCCGCACGCCCCTAATGCGCTTTCGTTACTAACCGGAGCCGCCTGCCGCACGGCCACCGTGTGCAGCCTGCAGACACAGGCTGGCGCAGCGGCCGGCTAGGCAACCACAGTCAGCTGTACAAAGGTCCCCACCTTCTGTAACCCATATAACTAAATTACTACTTATTTTACCGTCCCACGGAGGGTAGAAAGTTGAGTCGACCTAGCTGGCTGGCTTCGCACCGAGATGGTTTACCTGCCCGCAGGCAGTCACCCATCGCAGTACTAACCGGACCCGGCGTAGTGTAACTTCGTTTCAGCCGAAATGCGCTATTGACTACGCCACGCCACCAGCCACTAGGCGACTTTAACGCAGAAACTGGCACTACCAAAGTAAGTCTTGAGAGGGCTCTCGGCCCACATGAAAGCGGGACTCATAATGACAATTCGGAACGTCTGCTGAATTTCTGCTCTGATAAGGGCCTGCGTGTTGCTGGGTCATGGTTTAAACGACGCAATATTTACAGACTGACATGGTTCTCAAACAATGGCACCACGACCAAGGAGATCGATCACGTGTTAATCTCCAGCCGCTGAACGATTTTGGAGAACTGTCGTGTGTATCGCTGTATCGAGTTCGACACTGACCACTAACCTGTTATAGCGAGTCTAGCACTCAAACTGAGGCAGAAGGGCAGCACGACTCGTACGCCAAACCTACGCTATAATATCAGGAAACTGACCGACCCAGAAGTGTAGCTGCAGTACTCCGTGGAAGTGCAGAATCGCTTTTCGTTGCTGAATACTGAGGAAGCAAGTGACTAAAGCACTTTCTGCAACGCTATCAACAGTGGAGCCTCCAGCTGTCTGGGTCGTGCAATCCAACCGAAAAAGAATTGGATCACCGACAGTACATGGTCGTTAATTAAGGAAAAGAGGTCAGCTAGACTACAGGGCCGCATGGAGGACTACAAGAGCCTTACTAAGAAGTGTCGAGCGCAGTTGAGGAAGGATCGACAATGCTGGGCAAATGATATGACAGTGGAAGAAGAACGGGCGTTAAGGACTGGTCAGGTAAAGGATGACTTTGCCAATTTCAGAAAGCTGCGCGCAGCAGCGCCACGTGTGACCAGCCCCATTTTGGACTCCTCTGGTTAACTGCTTTGTGATGGGAAGACAAAGCAAGCCCGATGGAGAAAATATTACTCGGATTTGCTTAGCAGACCTGTCGCAAATCCTCCGGATGACATTACTCAAGCAGCCAATTTTGCGGTCCTGAACACCAGCATCGACTGCGAGGCGCCTACAGAGTCCGAAGTCTCCAAAGCTTTGAATAAACAGAGAAATGACAAGGCTCCAGGGATTTGTGGCATCTCTGGTGAACTATTAAAATACGGCAGCCCGGCAGTAGTTTCCTGGCTGACTCAGATTTTCAAGGGCATCTGGATGTCTGGTTGTGTCTCAGATGACTGGAGAAAAGAAATTATTCTTCTATTTTACAAGGGCAAAGGTAGTCGACAGGAATGTAAGAACTACAGAGGAATCACTCTGCTCTCCTGTCCTGGCATAGTTTTTGCGCACCTCATAATAGATCAAGTCAAAGATAAGCTGCTTTCCGTTTGACGACCAGAGCAGAGCAACTTTACCCCAAAGAGATCGACAGTGGACTGCATAGCTTTGCTAAACCTTCTGCTACAAGGTCGACGTGAGCATTCTCGATTACTGTGGATTGCCTATGTTGATCTGCGAGCTGCCTTCGATTCAGTAGACCGCACTGCACTCCGGCTGTTACTGCAAAGCATCGGCATACCTCCCAAACTGATAGTCATGCTTAAAGACCTCTATACCAACACTGCGAGCTGTGAGCGCCTGGATGGGGCACTTTCTGACTGGTTTCATTTTGGCAGTTAGGTCAGGCAAGGCTGCACTGTTGCTCCTTCACTGTTTTTTCCCAGTTGACTGGATTCTTTATCGTGTAATCCACAGAGGCTTTATTACGGCAACGCTGGGCATAAAGATTTTTTACTGATCTGGACTATGCTAAAGACGTCGCTCTTTTTGCTGAAATGCTGGAGGTTTTTTTTATTGGCTTTGGATGTACTGAATGACGAAGTCCGTCCTTTACGCCTTGAAGTAAACTGGCAGAAGACCAAGATCCAGCCCACCATCAACCCAGCTACTACCCCGTCATCAGTTTATATGGCAACCCTGTTGAGGTTGTGGAGTCATTCGTCTATCTCGGCTCTGAAATTCATAGCTCAAGCAGCTCTGAACCAGAAGTGCTTCGTCGAATTGGTCTGGCCAAAAGCTGTTTCAACCTTTTGAATAGAAAAATATGGCGCTCCAGCATCTCCGTCTTCACTAAGGTCCAACTGTATCGTACCTAAATCCAACCAGTCTTATAATATGGCTCTGAAACATAGGCCCTAACACGAACCTTATTAGACAAGGTTGATGCTTTTGACAACATCTGCCTGCCTGCATCGTATTCTCCGTATACCATACATGGATGATGTAGCGATGTCGGAAATCTCGCGTTGAAAAAAAAATTAAACTAAAAAATTGGGGCAAAGAACAACGTGAGTCCGCCCGGCGCCATAAGTCCGATTGGAGAGAAATTAGAAGGGGGGGTGTAAAATTTTCCAGGCATCAAAGTCACGCGGCCCGAACTGAAATGCATTGGCATACGCCGAACGCGCATTCGCGACTTAGGGTAGGTCAACATGAGCGCCTATAACTTTGTTCATTGTATACGGAATCTTACAAATTTTTTCCATTCAACGCCAAAAAAATCGCTCTCGTCAACGCCGTTTAGACTTTGTCGCTATCTTTATCGGTTTCAGAGATATTTGCGCTTAAACTCGAACGTTGTCGTAAATCGCACCGATTTTTGCACGTTTTTTGCCCTCCAAAATTTTAAGGGAAAACGGTGCCCTCAAAAGTTGTATTTGCGTTAACACCCCAACCTGGAGGCGCGTCAAGTTTCAAAATGTCGTCAGGCAACACCTCTTAACTCCGAAGTTATAGGCGCTCATTTATTGCATTTTAAGCCAATCATTGACCCCCTTTGAAAAAACTTGTAAGGGGGCCCTCGTTTTCAGTGAGGGGTGCGCTAGTATGACTTGGTCATTTTCTAGCGCGTGTAAAAACTTGGAGGCGCAGCACCCCCTAGGGGCCGAAATATGTTTTTTTTCCAAAAAATGCGTTTTGGGTGGGTACAAGTCCACATCTAAATCTTCAAGGTCACTGGACCGAAGTTCACCGGACTTGTTTCGAGTAACGCGGGAGTAATCGCGATACACAACAAGACTATCCGATTTTGAATATCTTCATCCATTTTGGAGATATTCGCCGCCGAACTTTGAAGTCGACCGAAATCGGGCCAAATTTTGCATGTTTTTGGCCCTTGAAATTTTTTTTGAGTTGTATTCCTCGAAATTTTGGACCGGCATTATAAAACTCAGCCCAGTACTGAGC
>Ga0209367_1011904_pt1 | contig 11465 bp, 8 predicted proteins | sample WorMetLIZISLAND2_FD_187412 | JGI IMG/M metagenome (GOLD analysis project Ga0209367, IMG submission 187412) | Marine gutless worms symbiont microbial communities from Max Planck institute for Marine Microbiology, Germany - Olavius geniculatus... ... | reverse complement strand
GCAGTATGATTGACTCCTCTGGTGGCAGCAGAGGCGAAATCCTTCGCCGGATAGGACTGGCGCGGACCTGCATGCAACAGCTGGAAAAAAGAATTTGGAAATCAGGCATCAGACTGGATACTAAAATTCGTCTCTATCAGACCTACATTGTGCCAGTCGTGTTGTATGGGTGTGAAACGTGGACCACTACGAAATACTTGTGCGCCCGCCTGGATGCGTTTGATATGTGGGCGTTATGCAAGATTCTGAGGATCCCATACACCCGCCACATAACCAATGATGAAGCCCGGTCCCGCTCGAATTACCAGCCGCTCTCCAGCATAGTTACAAGCAGACGGCTCCGTTTCTTCAGTCACATCGCCCGCAGCTCTCCTGACGAAAATCACCATCGTGCCATTGCTGCCGCGATACGCAAGCCTCCTCTGGACTGGAGAAGGCCCGCAGGGAGACCCAGTTACACCTGGTTACGTTCAGTGGAGGCAGACCTGAGACCCCTGAACATTGGTCTTTCTTCTGCGTGGAGAAAAGCTTCTGGGCGGGCGGACTGGCGCCACATCGTGGACACGGCTACGCTCTGGAAGAGTACGCCATAAGAAGAAGAAGTAAAACATAAGTCCTTCCAAAAACTATCATTTCGTGGCAGACTAATTAAGTCTCAGCTGATCAAAGCCACAGTGCCAGTAGTCCTGACAGGGTTTTTGTGTCAATTTCACAAAAATTCTGTTGATGACAGAATCCAGTGATCATATTTCGAGCTTTCGGGTGAAATGTAAGGTCGGTGACAGACGGACAGACCGTGCTACATTAACATCTGTTGCAGTAGGCAGCATGTCAAGTTGGCACGGTGATTGGCTGTTGATGCTACAGGTGAGATGTGGGTTGGCATTACTCTAGCGGTGGCAATTGAGATGGTCCCAGCTCATTTAAGAACATCTGCCATTGCAGTCTACATGTTCGTAATTACTAACATCGGTGGCAACGTGCCTCTACTTGTCCCTGTGTTGAAGACAGCATTCAGCAATCTCGGCTACAACTCTGTCTCCAGTCTTAGAGGTAACACAGCTTCAGTATTGGCTCAGATGCTGACTGTTCAGAGAAGAGATATGTCAAAGTTTTGACAACTGGTTAATCGATTAGCCTTAGCTGTAAGTCTCCTTTAGTGTCGCATCAGTTAATTACGTTACTGCTATGCTGCCAAACGTCATTAATGTCGTTAAAAATGTGAACCTGGCAGCAAGTTTTTCCCGGACATAATCTTTCACCGACAATAATTGCCTCACATTCCCCATACGCTGTGCTTTTCAGTCTCCATTTACCATTTTTTTTCATCTGTAACTCCAAGAATATTTTACCAGAGTAGGTTGCTGCAGCACACATCTTAATTCTCTAGTTTGACTAACTGTTTTAATAGTTAACTTTGCAAAAAATAACTGAACCTGGAATTATTGATTTCGATTAAAAACTGACAGTGGCAATCACCAAATAAAATGCATTTTATTAGCTAATTTTTTAGATATTGAGCTATACTCTCACAGATGTACTGAGACACAATATTGAGTGTTTTAGACAAGACTAAGATGTTGACTTTTCTGGTGAATTGGATGACTGAGATGATTTCATATGGTTGTCATTACGTATGAATTTTATGACATTTTTATTGACATAGCTAATCAAAATTTTAATAATTAAAATTTTATTAATCTTTAACATTTTTCTAATGATATAATGATGTGACTAATCATCAATTTGTGCAGTTTCAGTTGTATGTGTTGTACCCTTTGCTGCTGTGTTGACATTACGGAGGGATGCCCAGGCTGAGTTTTCCTGTAATGTTCGTGAATATGTGTGTTTTGTAGCTTCACTGTACGTGCTGTACCCAGGCCTCTACCTGCTTGGTTCTTTACTGTTTGTTGCCGCTCTACTTACATTACGATGGGACCTACAGCGTCAGCAGCCGTACCAGCCTCTGACTACAAGACCTCACAGTAACTGATAGCATACAGCACCACGAGGGATAGAAGGCTGAGTTGACATTACATATCAACAGCTAACTACTAGACCTCAATGCTACTGATGCACTGTGAACAGATATGGATGTGGAAAAATTTACGTTAAAAATTTAGGAAAATTTAAAGTAATTTAGAAACAGAAATTCTTCGCTGTCGAGTGTTTATTGTAAACGTACATTTAGGACTCTAAAAACAGAAACTTTTGTTTAGCTTTTTGAAACCAAATGCCAAAGAAAAATTTCGGTCAAAATTTGGATTTGGTGAAATTTTTTGTCTCTGGCTGAAAGTAACCTTAATACCACACAGCAGCTATTCTCTGTAAAATGTTGCCTGTATGAGAAATAAGTATTTGACCGACTACTGTATCTGTGCATTTGTATTAAATTCTGTGATAGATCTTAACTCAGGAACGGTGGGCGGTTTTTGAAAATAAAAATGTGGTCTTTTGACATTCCATCCTTTACTTTGCTGTCTCCTTGCTCTATTTTTCTACTAGTCATTAAGATTTAAGAAAACTGTGAAATTATTTATTCATGATATGTAATGGTAACAGGACAAGGAGTAATGCTGACATAATTAGAAAAATAGCAAAGAAAGAAAGATAGATTAATTCTTGAAAGTTAACTACTCTGATATACACTGTCCAGTAAAAAACTGACTCCCTAGACATCGTGCAATAAAAATGTCAAATCCAAACAAATTTGAATAATGTTTCGTATATTTAATCCCCAATAAATTTCTGAAGCAAATGCCAGATTTCGTTGAAAAATATTATCCTTACCAAAATTATCAAGTGTTGAATAACGATAACAAAATATCTTCGTTACCAATATGGCGTTACTTACTGCAGTCACTCAAGTGGAAGTGACATTTATTGATACAATCATAATAGCGTAAGCAATAACAAAATGGTGTTTTCTGCATATGACCATGTTTTAATTAAACTGTTGAGACGAGAGAAAAATAGTGCTAACAAGTTTATCGCAGTCTCCCAGCAAGCCGTGGTCACCGTGGACACTGTCAGAATTAACCAAACAGTTGCCTAATACTGGACACTTAAAATTTTGAGGCGACCTCACAAAAGCCGCTGTAACTATTGTTTGCATAGATAGATTTACCTGAAATTTGGCACTTTGACTGCCAATAGATGGTGCATTGTTGTTGTGAAATTTTGCCAGAATCAGATGTTACTGGTTAAATTTAGGCAAATGTACAGTGGTACACAGGGGTTTACTTATGTAACCCCATATTGGTAACAGAGATATTTTGTTATTGATATTCAACAATTAATAATTTTGGTCAGAAATATTCTTTAAACGGAATTTGGCAATCACTTCAGTTACTTATTGGGGATTAAACGTACGACACTTTATTCAGATTCGTTCATATTTGACATTTTTATTGTACAGTGTCTAGGGGGTCAGTTTTTTGCCGATCACAGTGCAGTTGCACAAAACTGTAATAAATTTAGTAAGATTTGGTATTTATTTGTGGATCTCTGGATAGAATATTTTACATTCCATCACATCATCTTTGATTAAGTAAGATGCCTAATTGTGTAAACGTTATTACTTTGTGATGTTCAATCATGCCATGTATATATTGTTACTGTATATAATTCAGTTTAATGTCCTTCACTGTTCACCTGAAGATCTCTGAAAGTCAGCATTGTGTGGAACGCACAGTTCAGTCTGCTGATAAACTGCACATATGAGTTATGAGCACATATGAGCTTTACTGACCTTAAGATACCGATATTTCTGTGACTGCATAGGTTAACTGTCTTTTGTGACTAAAATAATTTTTGGTAATCTGAAGGCTAAAATGTGAAATATACGCGTATCTGTGAATTGGTTAAGGTTTATGTGTGGTTAATTTTCAACCAGGTTACATTGCACTATGAACTGTGCATATGTATGCTTTAATATAATGTCATATTGGGCTTCAAGAAATTTACAGTAAATTGTTCGATCACTTAGAAAAGTGTTGCGACATATTAACAACCAAGCTGTAAAAGCATGAATCAATGCAAGCAAACACATACCAACTAAGTTCAGAGTGGTTTAGTAAAGTCTGAGTCACCAATTTTTGGCAAAGGTGCACCAAACACTGAGAATTCTTTCACTGGTACACTCAGCAGTGTAACAGCAGCAATCATTAAAGACTCTACCACAATTAACACAAACTAATTTTTGTTAATAAATGCCATTTTTGTAACCTAAATTCTTGGTATACCTGCTGCTATCTTGACACTACATTTAATGCTATGGGTACTAGTTGAATTCCAAACGTTTGCTTAGTATTATTATTTGTAACACTTGAAAACTGGTAGCTTGCTCTTTATGGACCATCCACCCACCCAGTGAGTGAAATATCCTAGTAAACTACCAGTAAATATAGGGTATTGAAGCTTGTGCAACAAGCTAACTCACTTAACCCTTCAGTGCTTGGATGCCGTTGGTTTGGTGTCAGGAAAGCCTGAAAAAAATCCGACATAAAGACAACCATCTGTCACGCTGTATGGTAGGGAAGAAAAGGGAGACAGCCCCAGGGCATACGCTGCAAGCAGAGATGCCTGCACACAGCCGCCTGGCGTGCTTTCATGTTAGCTGCCGCAAGAGTGCCGATGAGAGGTGTGCAGATCCCAAAATTTTTAGTCTGCGTCAGTCCCCATTACCGTGGGTATACCGCAAATTTTATCCTCATCCCCACAGTATTACTGTGGCTTTTATCCCCATTCCCACAGGAATACCGCTGTTATTGTCCCCATTACTGTGGTTACCGTGGTATTACTGCTGTCCCCATCCCCATGTCACTCTTTGAACCAGAAAATTAATTTCAGGGATGGGCCTAACCCATTCCAACCTGGTTTAATTCTGAAAACAGTTCATTGAAGAATAACCGAGTCTGTGAGAATCAATTAACGTGTTAATTTTATCAAGATATACTGACCAAAAAACAATGCATAGTAAATTGCAATAATTAACAAAAATCATATTCCAGCAGTACAAACACTGAGAAAGTAATGTTGCTGGCTGCGGTGGCCCAGAAGAATTAGGCAAACTAAAATATAATTCAGTTTATTTTCTACTCGGACATCCCCAACACCACACTGGGTCCTGGAAACTGGAGTTTAGTACAATTCAGGTGAGTTTTTTTGTCCTGCAATCATGTTGAGTCAAAGGGGTCAGTTTTTCTCAGACACTTTGCAGTATGCATGGATAACTGAACCTATGTGTTGAAAGTCCCAACCAGTGAAAACTAGCTTGTAATTTAAAACTTCAAAAATCCCAGCCAGCCCGGTGCTGTATCGTCTCATTATTGTGTCGCCTGACACGAGTTACAGCAGCTGCCTCTCCTCTTTTGATTGTCCGCCGAGCCGCCTGTTTCGCTTGCTGTCGTTGATGCTGGGTTTTTATCTTCTGCTTCACAACCCTAACGTCAATCCCAGGTTTCGATGACGAGGGGATTTCGGGGCCAGAATCTGGAATCTCGTCTCCAGAGCACAATGGTTTTTCCACTGGTATGTCTCGGAATGGCCGCGCTGCTCTGTTCTGGTTCGCCAGGCCACCAAGACTATCATCGGCAGTTTCGGTTGCAATACCATCACTGTCAGTTTCAGACAGAGTTTCTGGCACATCGGTACTGTGGCTGTCAGTGTCACAGTGTGGGTTTTCTCCTGCTGTGGTGGAGTTTTCAGTTGCATCTGGAGACAAGGGTGGTTGCACGGCCTCACTCTGTGACATCAGCCAAGCAAAGTCACCCACAATATCGACAGCATCTTCTGCCAACAGACTGTGAACTGTGCTACTAAAATGGCATCCTGGCACAGGGGCATCATCAGTACCATCTTTCTCTGTCTCCGAATCCACATCATCGTCATCACTATCCGTATCACTACAATCCTTGTTTCTCTCTTCCAAGGCTTCATCGAAAGTCCGCTGCATTTCCCGGGTAAACCCGCTCGCCTCGACTTCAACGTCGATACCTTCCTCTTTCATCACATCTGCGAAGGATGGAAACCTCTCGCTTTCGTAATCAAACTTTTTGCGGAAGTAATTTCTGATGCACTGCACATCTCTGTCGAAATACCTACAGGAACACCCACAAAAGTTAAGAAGAGCAGAGCCAAGTTTTCTAGGTCTGGATGGCAGAAAATAAATCAGGGTTAAAAACTTTGTTTTCAAAAAGTCCAACCTGGTGGACTGTAGATTTTTAAATGTATTATTGGGATTTTGCTTTTATTGGCTTTTTCAAACAGCATTGCTATATCCTGTCAATTAAACACGGAAAGAGAAAATGATTAATAGGGCCACAGTTTTCCGCAGAAAATTTTGCCAAATTCCGAGGACCAGTTCGCAAAATTTCGCGGCTCGCCACGGCACAGTTGACCAAATCGTGCGGCTTACCGCAGCCTTCCAATTGTGTGTAAAATAAGCTCTATTCTGTTGAAAAACACTTCACTTTTTGGAGGCTGGCATGGCGCTCAGTTATGTTAGCAGCATACAAAGAAAATTATTGATCTTTTTTTCAAAGTGCAATTTGTCAATTAGTAGTATTGTGTTTACTTACCACTGTGCCATATTAAGATGGTAACTATTAGTAGGGATGCAGTTTTAGGCAGTTTAGGTTGATTTTTCTCCATGATATAGTAAGTCTAATTACATTATCAAGCCGATGATCACACTAATCATCAGTCATTTCTCAACTTCTGCAAAATTCTGCAGCAATATCAACATTCTGCAGCTCGGCTCAAAAATCCGTGGCCCGCGGAAAACTGTGGGCCCTAATGATTAACATAAAACCTATGACCAAAACATTTACAAGTAAGTGAGTTGTAGGCAAATATTATCACAAACTTTGCAAGTCATAAAACATGACTCACAAAAACAGTACCATAAAGATAACTAGAGGACATAAGTAATCTTTAAAAAGCTTGCAGATCAAAATTTGGACACATCAAGCTTATAACAATCTAAAAAATACAACAAAATTGCAAAAAAATACACAGTATGAAAAAGTTATGGATAACTCATGCAAATTTTAGAAGAAAAAACTTTTGACATAGGTAGCATATATTATTGATTAAGATGCTTGCTAACAAAAACAAAAAAAATGGTGATCGTAAGCATAGTTTGATTTTATTACATTCAGCCATACTAAATAATGATTTAAGTTGCTACGGTACCTTAGGAAGATCTCAAACAAAATTCTTAACAAGCTTTACAAACCAGGCTCATAAGCTTTACCACAAATGTGATTATGATCAGCATACCACTGTGCATTTTCGTGTGATGTTGACACCATCTGCGGGAAGTCGAACATCGTGACCGAACTATCATCACTAATCATGAGGTTGAACTCATTAAAGTCGCCGTGAATCAGGCCGTGGTTAGCAAGTCGTACAATGAGATCCATACACTCGCTGTACACACCGGCTGTATCTGCCAGCTCACGCACATGACATCTAAGTACACACACATCAAGACAGTTGACACTGGTCCAAAAAAGAACCAAGATTCACACGAAATATTGACTGATTAATTGATAGGTGAAATTCTTTCACCAGCTCACTGACAGAACGTTTGCAATGTATGCTCACAAACTCTGGCATTACCCGGTAACAAATAACAATTTAACAGTAAACTGATTATGTTAAAATAATGGTAACATTTCACAAGTGTAGTGTGCATGATGGCATCTGTAATGGATTGGCAACAAAAAAAAATCCACCAAAGCCTCTCAAGAACTTCCAGGAAATCGAGAAATGTTTGACCACACAATATCATAACTAGAAACTGATGCATTAGCAGTAGTAGTAGTAGTGATCATTTTACAGCGGATGCCCATCAAGTAGCTGCATGACGACCGCATGACGGTTGAAGTCCACGGGTCGAGGAACCGGGAATCCGCGATCATGCAATGCTTTCATGTACGCAAACTCCTTCACAGCCGACAACCGTGATAAATAAAGCCACGAGACAGATGATCGATGCTTGTGGTAGTCACGTTTGTTCTTCAGCTGCCGAAACGACGTCCTGCCAAGACGATGAAGTTTCAGACACAGCTGTTCGTGGTCGCCATTGGCAACGACGTAGATGTCCGACTCTTTGCCAACTCCGATCTGGTTCCCAACCGATTCAATCACCTGATTTCAAGACACAGAAACACATGTTCTTATTTGTAAAAATACATATGCATGTTAAAATGGTAACATTTTACACAATGCATTCAACATCATAATCACAGTTATATTTGTTACAACAATAATTCTAGTGGCAGATCGGTGATATTGCACTTAGCACTGGAAAAATGCTAGAGGTAGACTGGGTAGACACATTATTGAGTATATGGTAGAACTTATATTCCTGGTAGATGTAGAAGGTTTATAAACTGTGCCATGACACTCTCATATTTAAATCAGGCTTATTCAGTATTATATCAGAGTCTATCTTAAGCCAAAGCTGAAATATAGTGTTTTTGAATAAATTTTATTGAATGTGTGGTAACTGACAACAAAGTGACTGATATTTTAGTTCCAACCACACAGTCTTGGCAATGCAGTGCAGAAATGTGACTGCATTCTAGCATTGATAACAAAATAAATGCAATTAGATAAAGTGGCAATCTACCACTAGTAATTTTCTGCTCACTAGTGGCAGTGCGAGATCACCGATCTACCACTAGCACTGACCTTGTTACAAAGTCTCAGCCACTACTTTATCACAAATGTGCAATGGTGCTAAATAACCTTGCTTTAGCTGACATGCTTGTACGAAACTTCTCACTCACTCGCTCACTAAACCAGTACTAACAATATACAGCGAAAATTTGTCCAGCAAAAAAAAATACTAATATATGGATCGGTGAGCAATTACACCATTTAAAATTTTTAAAGATCCCAAGAACCGAAGATTGTGCACCTGACGTTGTGAAAGCGCCTTCAAGGCTAGGTAGTCGTAGCCGGCGTTGGTAAGCCTGTAACCATCCACCCTCCTGCCGGCGCGTTCGTACGATACCAGACGATGTTTTGCTAGCTCTTGGAGGGTCTTCTGACATCCGCCATGCTTGAGAGCAGCGATGGAGGCCACCAACGCTGCCGGCACTATCTCGTGATTTTTCATTCCCATCTCGACTGCTGTCAACACTCGAAAATGTTCTTTTGACAGATATCGAAGCATTGCAACGTCCAGCTTCCCCATTACTACCTACTATATACAAATACTCACTTTGAAAGCACGAGTAACAACGTAAACATTGCACATAGAATAGCTATGAGAGTTCAATATTCATTGCAAAATTAACCGCTACAGGGTGATACGAAAAAAGCAGCAAGTAGATTTTGCTGCAAAAAAGGTCAAAATTAAAAGGTTATTTATGCTTCACAAATGTTTAAAATTATGCAAAAGTTGCGAGTGTTTATTTTTATGTTTATTTTATGTTTTAGTTAGTAGTTCACTCAAGTAATCAGATAATTTCCATGAAACTGATGGTGATGGCCTGTCTGTTTGTTGCAGGCTTGCAGCTATTTTTGCACTTATGTCAGTGGGTCAAGTTTCGCTAAGACTTAGTGACTTTAGTCTAAGACTAAAGTCTTGACTTTACTTTGGTCTGAGACCAAAGTCAAGACCGAATTTGACCTGACTTTGGTCTAAGCGAAAAAGTCAAGTCCAAAGTCAAGACCAAAGTCAACATTAAATCAGTTGGCAATTTTTAATGTCAAAACAAATATATATATATATCAATCTTTATTCACCAAAGAATAATTTGGTAACAACAGACAGAGACAGACAGACACAGAAACATACAATTAAAGCTTAGCTTGTCGGAACGAACGTCTCAGTTCGTTATTTGAGCGAAATATTTACTTTTTGACCAGTAAAATAAAGTCAAGACCAAAGTCAACATTAAATCAGTTGGCAATTTTTAATGTCAAAACAAATACAATTAAAGCTTAGCTTGTCCAAACGAACGTCTCAGTTCGTTATTTGAGCGAAATATTTACTTTTTGACCAGTAAAATAATGTGCGAGTTTGATAATAGGCATTTTGTTACTTACTATCTACCGGCGTTAACTACGCAGACGACACTAGCGTAAGCAATGACATCATCGCTGGACTCCGCTGGGGGCTCTGCTCCAGACCCCCGCTTTAGGCTCGCCCTACCGCGCTTGCCATGGGGCCGTGCCCCCTCCCCAGATGTTCGGGGCTAGAACCGCCACTGAATATGACGTAAACGTAGAGATAATGATAATCAGTAGGGCGGACATAAAAGCATTCGTCTTTATTTGTTTTTTTTCAGTATTATGATTTTTATCATGATAAGATAATTACAATAAAATTTATAGTTACAACATCTTAATTGCGACTTCCGATGCCATGAATTTGTGATGTTAACAACGTTTTATAATTTGGCTCCTGTTATTTTTTATTGTGCCTAATCAAACAACATATGGATAATGAAATACGAAAAGCATTTAAAACAGCAAAAACACAATGAAAACTTTTAACGGAAGATACCGATACTGTAGCTTTTAACATATATAACAGTTGAAAGTCGTGACAAATTAATGTATGAAGTATAAACTTGCGTTCTGATTAATTGCAACAATTTAACACGAAGAGGAACTTGCAGAAGCCTGCGCCCGCGAATCCGCATTCAGCTAGCGTCTACACACGTTTTTGGTACCACGTGTATATTATCATTGTGTTTTGTTTTGTGGACATTTCGGTGCATTTTAGTGAGAGATTGTGAAATGTGAGTTGCTTTAGAGCACGATACAAGCTTAGTGCTATTATTCTAGTAGCGAATTTCGTATGTAATTTGTGGCGTGGCAGTAGGTTGGAAATTAACAGACAAAACGTGTGAAATTACTAGGTTGTGTGAGCGATATTAAGGGTTGCATGCGTATGATGTTAGTTTTTGGTCACACTGCACTTTCCTGTAATGCAGTCACTCATCGTGGCGCTGGTGTTTTCCAGGCTTGAATACGGCTCTGTAACTCTTGCCGGCCTTCCAAAGCAACTCATGGACAGGCTTCAGTCTGTGCAGAACGCCGCTGCACGGCTGATCTTCAAAACTTGTCGTCAGGACCACATTCAGCCGTTACTGCGCAGATTGCGCTGGCTTCAGATGCCAGAATGCGTTTCTTTCCGGCTGGCAGTGCTAGTGTATTGCTGCCTCCACGGCTCTGCACCTGGCTACCTGGCTTCAGATCTTCAGCGCGTGTCACACCTTAATGCATGTCGACGACTGCGCTCTTTGACTACATCAGCGCTGGTCGCTTCACACACTGTGCGTTTTACCATTGGCGACCGCATCTTTCCAGTGACTGCTGCATCGGTCTGGAACAGTTTGTCGGAGTCAGTCCGGTCATCGCCGTCGTTGCAAGTTTTCCGCAGCAGACTGAAAACCGAACTTTTTGCCCGGTCTTACAGACATGACTAAGAACGTCTC
>Ga0209367_1011903_pt1 | contig 11466 bp, 7 predicted proteins | sample WorMetLIZISLAND2_FD_187412 | JGI IMG/M metagenome (GOLD analysis project Ga0209367, IMG submission 187412) | Marine gutless worms symbiont microbial communities from Max Planck institute for Marine Microbiology, Germany - Olavius geniculatus... ... | reverse complement strand
TTACAAGGAAAGATGACTAATAAATCAGTCACATAAAACTAGGCCTACGCCAATGCTTCATATGACATAAGTGGTAACGTAAAAAGCCCCTTAATTACTTTCAAGACTAAAGAGATATTTTACACAGAGAAAAAGCTAGAAAATTATAACGTGTATTCAAAACTGACCGGACGATCGACTCATCAAACAGCCTGCTGAATTTACCGCAGGAAACTAGGCAAAAATATTCAGCGAAAGAACGAACTAAGTCTAAAACAAAACAGTGAAGAAATCTGGAAAATTTGAAATGGACGTTTGATCACTCAGTATTTGTCAGTTTATTGATATGTGTTCTTTTTTTCTTTTTTTCTCTCATTGTTTGTATTGTAAATAAATTAATTGCTATCATCTGTTGTGGTGAATAAAGATTTTCATAACAATACCGGTAACTAACCAATAAACCGCAGTAATTGGCAGTCCGATGCGATAATCGGTAGACGAGTCGCGGTAGGTAGCAGCGAGTGACGGTGACGTCTTACCTGTGTTCGTACTCTTGTCAACAGACACTCACTCGACTAGTGCACGCACAGCACACGCACTCGCTCATTGAGCAATAATGAGTGAGTGAGTCACGTGCTAGTCGGTGGTGGGTCGATGTGAGATCGTACAATCGTACATCAATGAGAGAGACAGGTAAGTCTACAGCAAACGCGCCGACCGAGCGGCGAACAAACCTCCACGAGCGCTTCGAAATTTTCACTCCTCCGTGCACTCTTAATCGAAAACTGCACCGAAACCAGCGCTGGAAAAAACCCAAATTCCATTACGCCGATTTCACCAAAACTTCCCTGCGGGGAAAGTCGTGAACACAAATCATGAAAGTCGCGACTTTGTCGCGAACTTGTCTCGGACTTTGTCGCAAAGTCGGCGTAATGGAATTTGGGCTAAACTGGTTCGAAAAACCTACGTTTTGGTCTTTAAAAAACTTGAAATCCCAACAGGCCATAATGTTAGTTTTTTTATTTGTCATGCGATTTATAATGCAAATCGCATTTACTCGGTAATTTAATTGTGATTTTCAAGTTCTGACGGCACGTCATTTTTTCAACAAAAAACAATATGACATTTGTGTCCAGCAGAAAGTTGCATTTTTCCGACAGACACTCGAAATTTTTTTAAAATTTTACATTTGCCTCCAAATTTTCCCAAAATGGAGGTTTTGAGCCAAAATGTTGCATTTTTGCACAAAAATTTCCGATAACAAAATTTTTTGACAAATTTCCGACAACCCAAAATTTATTTGCCCCCTCAGCCACGAGTCCACTGGATGCACGCATTTTCGGCTTTTACCTGTAATGTATGCTAGTATGATGTTTTTTCCGGATTTTAAAATTTGTATCCCGTCTTCTGTAAACGCTAGATTATTTTTAAAACCTTTAAAAATTCTAAAACCTGAAAACCTCTGCAAAATCGTTTTTTTTTCTGTTCTGACCTACATTTCCACGACACGCGGTCGCCTCTGACAGCTATCGGTCTTGCAGTGTGTCAGAAATGCAATCCTAAGTCTAGACTCGGTAGCTGAAGACTTGGACTTGGCAAGTCAAAGTTTAAAACATAGACTCTAATTCTACTCAAGTTCAAGTCCAAACTACAAGTCTGGCAACGACGGCGCCTAATTCGGCATAATGTTAAATATTTGTAATGTCCAAGGTAAACGGTTATAACCATTTTCATCATTTAAAATCGAAACTAATTCATCAGAGGTGCTGAAAACGTTCATTCTTATACGCTCTTAAACCGATGACAGATGTGGTCGCTATCGACGAAAAATATCTCTTAACAACATTTCTCGATCGCGTTAACAGCGTCTTCGTTGGGGTCCTCACACAAGCGCGATAAAGCGAAAATAATATTTAAAACAAGTTAAAGCAAGTTATTCAAGTTATTCATACGCTCGTATTTGCAGTGCCAACTCTTTATAATCTCGCTCTATCTTAAACAGTAAGTTACGAGGTCAGCGGCGACCGTTAGCGCAAAACATTGTTGCCTATACAGTCCACATCCGCCAGTCGTCTGCGGATCAGAATCCAAATCGTTTTTCAATAAAGTCGACAAGCGCCTACAGGCGACCAACAAAACGCGCATTCAAGCTCGGACACAGGCACACAGGCCTACAGACACAAAAGCCACAGACAGACATGACCGTACTATAGGCTCTGTGTAGCATGCATATGGGCCGTAAGCAATGCGGTTATATATTCTGCTTAGTGGGATATCACTGGTTGTGCATGAGTGCTAGAGATCTGTGTGCGGTAAAATTATTGCCTACACGTCTGTTTGCCTCGTTATGCCTGCTTTTTACTCGCATGTGTACGCTGACTGATCTCCATGAGTAAATTCAATAGGCCCCTATACTTTTCGTCATCGCGCGGTGCACGTAGCTGCGTCGTGGGTTACAAAAAGTAGGCGGAGCAGAAAGTTGAACTTTTCAGCAGACACTCCAGATTTTTGACAAGGTGCTCAAAGTTTCGCCTTTGCCCCAAAATTTCCTCCCAAATGGGACCTATAAGCCAAAGATGTTGCATTTTTGGACAAAATTTTTCTACAGCAAGTCAAACTTTTTCGACAAATTTTTGACAGCCCAAAATTTACCTGCCGCCTTCGGCCACGAGGCCACTGGATGCATACATTTTCGGCAAAGCTTGGCTGCCGCGCGAAATAAAACCGGAAATTAACTAAAACAAACTTTAAAAACTGATTCGTTTGAGAAAGAATTAATGCAGTTCAGAAAAAAACTCTGCAACGTTTCATGAACGCAGAAATGCAGTCATGCAGTTACGCTTGCCCGGAGTTAACAACATGTTTGGTCTTTTTTGTTTGTTTGTACTTTGCGATATTAAGGAACCTCGATATATCCGCGGTTTAAGCCTATACAAAGCAATGCAGCGGCTTGAAGAAACGTTGAAGAAGACCCACGGTCTTGAGTTATACTCGACACGACGCCTGCTCACCGGAGCGCGACAAAGCACCGCGGTTCACCGCGCTAATCCGCACAGCATATGACGAAAATTCAAGCAAAAGCGTGAGAAAAATTTAGGCTTTATTAAACAGATTCCTAGCATTTTGTATTATGACATTTTTTCACAGAATATCGAAATTTATCGACGTTGCTCTTTACAACAATCGTAACTCGATTTTTTGACGAAATTGAAATTTTTACAGCACCAGATGCGTTTTCCACAACTTCCACGATGGGGCAAATATCTTCGAAGTCTGTCGAATATATTTAAAATTATTTCAAACTATCGTATCAAAATTTGATTTAATTCGCTCCTTACAATCATTGTATCTACACCGTGTCCGGTAAAAAACTGACCCCCTAGACATCGTGCAATAAAAATGTCAAATCTGAACGAATTTTAATAAAGTTTTGTGTACTTAATCCACAATAAATTCCTAAAATGACTGCCAAATTTCGTTAAAAAATTATTTTTTATAAAAATTATTAAATGCTGAATATCGATAACAAAATATCGCCGTTACCAATATGGTGTTACATAAAAAACTCATGTGTACATTTGCGCAACTTTAACAAGCTACATTTGATTCGGACAAAATTTTTCATCAACAATGCTTTATCCAATGGCAATTAAAATGCTAAATTTTATTTAAATTTATCTGCGCAAACAATAGTTACAGTGGCTTCACTGAGGTCGCCTCAAAACGTGAAGTGTCCAGTCTTTGGCAACCGTTTGTTTAATCCTGACAGTGTCCACGGCTGACTGGGAAATTCTGCGATACACTTTTCAGCACCATACCCTTTCTCTTGTTTTAACAGTTTAATGAAAATACGATCATTTGCAGAAAACACCATTTTGTTATTGTTTACGTTATTTTGATTGCATCAACAAACGTCAATTCCGCTTGAGCGACTGCAGCATGTATCGCCATATTGGTAACAGAGATATTTTGTTATCGACCTTTAATTAACATTCAACGATTTTGAAAAGGAATTATATTCATCAACGAAATTTAGCAATCGCTTCAGGAATTTATCGGAAATCAAGTGTACGAAACTTTATTCAAATTCGTTTAGATTTGACATTTCATTGCACGATGTCTAGGGAGTCATTTTTACGCGCGAAACCAGCTACTGCTTTAAGCGCGTCTTAGCCATCGCAATTCTGTCTGTCCGTCCGTCTGTCACACGGGTGGATCAGTCAAAAACGGTGCAAGCTAGGATCGCTAAATCTTCACGGTTGGCTGCCTGGAAGACGCTGGTTTCAGGAACCGTAAAGCTTTTTCATAAATTCAAAGGGGGTCACCCCGAACAAGGGCGCTAAATGAGAGGGAGTGGACAAAATTTGCGATTTTTGGCCAATAAGTCGCTGTATCTCAGTAACTGTGCGAGATAGGGCCTAGGTTACTATTAATCACTAATAGGAAGTCGTACACTGGCTCTCGATTGGCGCCGAATTCAATGACCTTGAATGACTTTGAACGCCAAAATAGGGGGTTTATGGATTTTTTGACGATTGTGGGTTGCGACACAGGTCTATATCATTCACAAGGTGGCGCCACGGAACTATCGTAGAGAATTTGGTATTTGTGTATTAACTTAGCGTGAACACCCCAGTTTTCAGATAAACTACTGAACGGGAACTGCTATAGGCTTTCGCGCGTTTCGTGAGCATTAGCTCAAATTTCTTGTTTTTATCGGACACAGTGTATTCGCGATATTTGTAAACGCTGAAAATCGACGCCGCTTAGCTATCGTATCTGCACTTATGATACTTGTAAACGCCAGTCTGCGACAATTTTCTGGCAGAGTTGCAGTTTACAATTATTGTAAAAACAGTTCTGTGTATTATATGTTTCAAATAATTTGATGAAATAAACGTCGCAGTCATATCCGCCGAAATTTTCTGCATGTTTGATATAAATTTTGTCGGTCAACTAGTTGCGCAGACTAGCCTACTGGAAACAGTTTTTTACTTCCCATGTAAAAGTTGTCAAAAATGAGATACGACATTTGTAAAGTACAACGTAGTTATGTTTCGCGAGCTTAGCATTGAGCCTATTCTATCGTCACGGCGACTGACACGCGGTGTGCTAAAGTCATTCAGTGACCTGGCACTGCATGAAACCTGGAGCATTGTCAGGTCAGTAAGTATGTAATTAAAGACGGTGACCCGGCGTATACATCCGAACGCGAGCAGCTTGTTTTCGCTGCCGGCGACAGCATAAAAACATACTGCCGACGGCGTGTCAACATCATAGGCCTGCTAAACAGCGGGGGGGGTTTAACCCCCCCCCCCCGCAAGCGCTCCGGCAATTCAAACACTGCTTCCGAGGTTTTAAAAATTTCAACAGGCACGTAGCCAGTTCGTTGCAGTGTTTTGCCTGTTTTTATTCTGAGCGAATTTTTGTATGTACTAATCCGTGGAGTGTGCATTGTCGTAAAAAGTATAATAAAAAGCGAAAACACAAAGAAAACATCAAGCACGTACTGCAATTTTAAGCCAAAACGTAAAACGAAATCGTTCCTGAATATGATTTAAAATGCAAAGCGATGTGATGTATAATCTGCCAAGTGGTTTAAGTTCCTCTGTTTGCAGCCCGTAAACGTTGCCAACATCCGATATTCAACCATCTGCCCGTCCATCTGCTTGAATTACGAATTGACGTGCACTTCTTAGCCTATTCTTATACGCGGTCACGCGGTGACTATTTGACAGGCAGCCGGTAAATAGCCTGTAGTTTATCTGACCGGTCAAAGTGAAAAATCGCAGTCGCCACCTAACGAATGACATTAAATAGAGTATACGCGCTACTGAGTAAAATTCGCGTGATTATTTCGGTGTAGTGTTTAGAGCTTAGAATTAGGGACAGGGTTAAGGTTGGGGTTAATGTTAGAGTTTGTTTAGGGTTAGCGTTTCTAACAGATTTATGCGACAATAATAAACATCATAAATTATCGTAAAATATGAATGGTAAATTCGAGGTTTTTGTCGGCAAGCACTGCTGAAAACTTGCCGACCGGCTATCTGTGATGGTCTGCGTGCTAGGCTTGAGGTGCTGGTTGGCCGACTGGCGGATCCGTGATGCTACCGCTAAGGTCGTCAGTTGTTCGGCAGGCGCCGTTCCTTCGGCTGTACGGCGAGCATCTTTGGGGGTGCTCTCCTCGACATACCGCCGCAAGAACACGGTCTTAGCCGCTACCTATAGTGCTCGTACGTACTGGCTAAGGCTGTTCAAGGCGGTGAACGGTCAAACGTCCGTCCTCATCTATAGGGTCGGACGTTTGACCGGCCATGACCGGTTAAATATCCGGCCCTTACAAGCCCAGACGTTTGACCGGTGACAAAATCTGACCGGCCAAATAGCTATTTGACCTGAAAACTTGATCGGTCATATAGCCGGTTGACCGGTTGCCGGTCAAATATCTTGTGCCATTTTTATAACTTTTTTACGCACACCTAAGACACCTTTTTGCGCTTTAGAGTAAAACGCCTAGAAAGTTTAATCACAATTACATATCATCAAATTTGTAATTCTCTGTCAAAATGTGAGCCGGTAAAAATCGACTACGGCGATCGACAATCTCAAAGACAATCATTTCGAACTTCGAAGATGACAGACAAACGAATACAGACGTTGCTGTCGACGTTTTGCAGACGATCTCTCGAAACACGATAGGTAGCGCCGAAATTCAAAAAAGCAACTAAAGAAAATGACTGTGACTGTAAAAGATGCACGTCGTGTACTCGGTGAACATGAAATGCGTGAGGCAATGCGTCGAGCTGCTGCTGCTGCTGATGATGATGATGATGATGACGGCGACGCGTGCAATGCATGCAGTCCAATCTCCACTCGCTTCCGTTTGTTGCAGACCTGTTGTACACAGTATTGTACAAGCTGCAGAGCAAAATCAGAACAATTTGTAGGCCTACAAGTCAGCGAAGTAAACAGTACTTTTTTCAAGACCCAGACGAAATTTTTATTCTGTGTCCTCTAGACACATCGGGAATCGAGACTAAAACATTTTGGTCATCAGAAAAATCGAGGACTTGCACTGCAATAAATCTTGACACCTCAGCATACAAATCTTGTTGTATGGCAGGGAATTGTCCAACGAATCCAGTCTACAACAAATCGAAGACTTTCTCGAAGTGGTGAGGTGTGAGCTTACATCGTATCGGCAACAGGTGTTGACCGGTAAACGGTCGATAGCCAATGACGTCAATACAGGTAGGTCGCCTTACTTTCATAGCTGCTGCACGGTTGCAGCTTGCATCGATTGACTTTCCGCTAACTACCATCAATGCAGGGGCGCATGTAGGCCATCTACACAATGAAATGAATTACGAACGCATAGGATAACGGTCAATGGAACGTAAGAAGTACTAAGTTAGCGTTTTTCTTTCGGCAGAAGATATTTATCCTGCAGTCGTATCAGTAGTTCCGCAGCAATCGGATAAATATCCGGTCCTACCCGGGCAGGATATTTATCCGACCGCCGTCTTGGACGGCCTTAGCCGGTACATACGAGCACCAAAGAGAGCTCGTAGGTACCGGCTAAGGAGGTCCTGTCCCTGTGCCGGTACCGTCGCAGAGACGCGACAGCAGCCGGCTAACTGGCACCTTAACCCTAGGAACTATTAGTAATCACGGATCGCCAGTCGAAAAGTTTCGTGCTTTCCTGCAGCAGCCTCGAGTTTATCATCAATATTACACGCTATGAATGAATGAATGACTGGTTTAATGAGACGCATCAAACGTGCATCAAACACTGCTATGAGCAATACAAATTTATAACACTACCGATAGAAACAAACACTGAATATAAACTCAACTACACTACACTACACTCAATTTAACATGTGCCTGTTGACAAATGTAGTCTAGAAACTGTGAAATTTACATTGTAGTAAAAAACAAGTAACACTCAGGTAATAAAACCAAACTAAGATTGCCTCCACATACTAAATTAAACTAAATAAACATCTGTTTAAAAATGAAGCCTTAAAAAGATTGGAAGTACAGTGAGTGTTTGGGTGTGGACTGTCATCATACGAATCTCTGAAATACGCTAACCCTAACCCTAACCATAACCTAAATCTAACCCTAACCCTAAACCGTACACCATAATACTAACGCTAATTCTACTGACTACGCGTAACGCTAATTACGCCGACCGACGCTAGTGCCGCCGCCTGGCGATTGGAAATGAATCATAATTGAAGCAATGAAACGGCAGATCGAAGACGAGGTTGTGCCTCGTTTTTGTTTTGACCGGAAAAATAGCCTACAGGTTATTTGTACGGCTGTCGGACGAATAGTCACCGCGTTTTGTTTCATTCGCCATTACCGTATTTGTTACATGATCTCACTGTAAAATTTAGCTTTGCTAAAACTCTTGTTACATTATTCAGATTTTTAATATTCGCCTACATTTCCATAGCCTGAGCTTATTTTCTTAGCCATCTTTGCTAACTTCGCTTGCCTTAAACAGAAGTAATACCGGTAGGCTACCGGTACCTTCATCAATAGTTAGGCCTACCAGATCGAACTATTTTTGCTGTAGCGTCGGCGAGAGCGAATTGTCACTTCTATCCTGATATTGGGCCAAAGGCTAAAACATGTTTTATTATCTTTGATCTGACTTCGGAGACTGCAAGGTCGATCATTCTGAAGTTCTGAACTGTAGGCCCAACTGTATGTAGGCCCAATCCGGGCTCATGCGATGTTTACACGCGACCAATATGACGTCACAGACTCGTTGCTAGGCCGACGTAGTCAGCTGTTTGGTCGGTTCGGCGGATAGAGATTTTAGTTGTTTTGTCATCAAATTTCGCCAATTTTTCCATCGCAGTGCAACAACAGCAAGCATGCCAGCTCCAAGAAAACGTAAGGGCAGTTCGCGGTGTTATCATTTGTCGGCTTTCTGCTAAATTCAACCCGTTGTTCGTTAGTTTAATGTAAGCTGTTGGCGAGACATAAAGCAAAAATCTAATGTGACGTCATAGTGCCGTCGTCATGGACGGAATGTTGTGTATCTTCTGTTTCAGCGATCAGCTGATTCAGTAGGTTTGTGAAAGTCTCTCTGTTTTCGCCAAACGCTCTTATTTTCAGCTGTCTTCAGATCAATGTAAATGATCTTTCCCCTATATGGCGCATTCTGTTGTACTTTATATTTTTGAGCGACAGCGTGGGGCCCCCAAACTTCGCGCAGCCCGGGGAAAATTTTTCCCTTCTTTCCTTTTCTTGACGGGCCTTCATGATCCAATCATTTGTGTTGAGTTGATGTTTGCATATTGTGTCCAATATATAGGCCTAGGCCTACTGGTCTTTTTGAGCCATGTGTAAACTTTTTCCATTAATCTTCTTGTCCATCTAGCTGCTTTTTCCATCCTTCTCCATATCCACATTTCAAAAGCTTCCAGTCTACTTTTTTCAATGGTTATGACAATGCTTTCTAAAATATTTTTTTTATCTTAGGCGTACATCGTGACAGTTTAGCGTGATCAATGTGTGACAGGCGTTATGGTACCGGCGCGAATCGGCAAACTTCACGACAACGTCAACGATCTGTTCAGCTTCTCGGACAAGAAAGATCTGTCAGCATTCCTCAAGTTCGTTGAGGATGGAGTTATGGCAGAGACAACTCTGCAGACGGTAACAGCACTTTCAGCATTTTGCACTTTTATATAGCACAGAAATTTAATGAAGGACCTGTGGATGTACAGCGATTTTTTTATTTATTTGCTGTGCAGTTACAGTAGCTTATGCAATAGTGATGACTCGATATATCAAAAATATCGATATATCTTTTTCAATGTCAATATATCATATTGTATCGTATCGTCAAAAAAATATCAATTTTTACGTGTGAGAGCTACCTAGCTAGCTATAGCGTGTATTAGCTATAGTAATTCTGTCCGTTCGTCCGTCTGTCCATCTGTCTGTCACAACCCGGTACCGTTTCAAGACAGGTTGAGACAGAGACTTCGGGTTTTCACCATATAATATCGTAGTGTCTCTAGTATTTCACGACAAAATTGCATGCCACTGTGTAAAAGGGTCCCCACGAACGAGGGGGCGAAAGAGGGGCACCTCTTCTAAAAAAGATGTTATTTTACCACTATTGTCTCGTCTAACGTGAAAATGGTCGCAGAGTGTCACACAGATATGCTGCTTATTATAACAAGCACTGGCAACGAGCTTCTTAGAAATGTTAACATCGATGACCTTGAATGACCTTGGACCCCCAAAATAAGTGGTTTTAATGAATTTTTCGCGATTTTGGGTTGCGACACGCATTTCAAAAGTGAATTGCGCCGAAATGGCTGGAGATAGACCAAGACAATCTGCATATGAAATTTTCAGCATTGAATGTAGATTTCAGCAGTCCAAGTTCAGACCCTCTAGATTCAAACAGTCTTGCGCACGTGGGTGTCAAATAGTGGTACCCTTCTAAAAAGTGGTTATTTATTCGCTGTTGTTTTGTCTAACGTGAAAATGGTTGCAGATAAGCACAGTCATGTTGCTTATCATAACAGGCACTGGCGACAAGCTTCTTAGAAGTGTCAATATCGATGACCTTGAATGACCTTGAACCCTAAAAATATTGATTTTAAGTGATTTTTTTGGCAATTTGTGGCTGCAAAAGAGTGAATTGCAACAAAATGGATGGAGATAGACCAAGATTACCTGCGAACAGGAACTGCTATAGGCTCTTGCACATGTCATGAGCATTAGCTCAGACTTTTTGTTTGATATATCATGATATTAAAAAAATATCGTGATATATTCCAATAACATCGCAATATTTTTTACAGATTCTTTATTACACTGTGTGACTGGAAAGAAAGATTACAAATGGGGCGAGTTAATAATGTCGCAATTTAACTACAGTGACTTACCGTCATAATATAATTTTACCTAGAGACATATATTTATTATCCAAGTAGCGCATGTTCAATGTTCACGTCCTGTTCGTATGCTTGTAGAAAATTTACATACTTAAAATATTGATATCGATATTAATATCGCGATATTTAGTAAAATATCGTACCAATATTGTATCAAAATTGAAATCCTGATATCGAGTTATCACTATTGCACATTATTATGATCAGTTTCACTGGTATGATTTTTATGAGTTCACTTGTCTTGTGTATTTTTCTGCTTTAATCTTCCATCACATGGGCGGGTCACTCCATTACCCGGCAACTCCAACTCAACCCCCAACTCCTCGGGCGTATTAACGTTGTGCACGCACGATTTTTGGCCGACCGTTAGATCGAGCCTTAGGTAGCATGTGTCGTCTGTGTGTCGTTTGTCTGCCTGTAGCGCATATAAGTAAGTAAGTAAGTAAATGATTTATAAAGCGCCAAAGTCTCAGAAAGAATCAGGGCGCATAGGATGATGGACGCTAGGTGGCAGAAAAGGCTGACTGAAAGTAGTGGGTCTTTAAGTGACATC
>Ga0209367_1011902_pt1 | contig 11466 bp, 7 predicted proteins | sample WorMetLIZISLAND2_FD_187412 | JGI IMG/M metagenome (GOLD analysis project Ga0209367, IMG submission 187412) | Marine gutless worms symbiont microbial communities from Max Planck institute for Marine Microbiology, Germany - Olavius geniculatus... ... | reverse complement strand
CCAAACCACTCAGTTTTTAAAACCCTGTAATTCGATAGCCAATCCCTTTCTAAAATCCCAAATACGCCACTGGGCCCAGGTCTCCCACCAGGGGCCCCAGGCCTCCCACCAGCTAAATCCGGCCCTGCTTCGTCTGCCGATCGGCGTGAAATTTTGCATGACGATCAGTATTAGGCCATATTTTAAAATGCCAGTCCAAAATTCCGGAGGCCCTCCCCCAAAAAATTAGGGGCCCAAAAGATGCAAAATTTGGCCCGATTTTGGACGACTTCGAAATTCGACGGCAACTATCTCCGGAACGGATGAAGACATTCAAAATCGGACCAGTACATTTTCTACCGCGATTCCTCCCGCGTTAGGGAAAAATAGCTGGGTGAACTTTGGTAGAGTAACTTTGGAGATCTAGAAGTGTAATCATAACCACCCAAATTGACTTGTTCAGAAGACCATATCTCGGCCCCTAGGGTGTGATACGACCCAAATTTTTACAGGCGCTACAGAATGCCCAAGTCTTGATAACGCAACTCCCACTAGGTACTGGGTCCCCCTTACAATTTATTTTTCAAAGAGAGTTTACAATTAGCTATAAATTTAGTTAATGCGTGCTTATAACTTTGGCGGTAGTGGTAGTAGCCCCATGAAGCGGGTACAACTTTTTTTGGGGGGGGCAACGCCCATTTAAAATTTGGAAGGACAAAAATGTCCAAAATTTGGTGCGATTTAGGACAGCTTTCCAGTTTGACAGCGAATATCTCTAGAATGGATTGAGATATCGACAAGCGGAAAACGGCGTTATCATCGGCACTGTTTCTCGCACTGAACAAAAATGGTGAACTTTGGTCCACTAACAAAAAAAGTTTTTTTAAAAAAGTTAAAGTCAAAAATGGCGTTTTGCGTATGCTAGACCTATAGCGTTAGATATCGGGCCACGTGACTGCTACGAGGAGAATTTCACCCCCTGAATTTTTCCCCGATCAGACTTACGGTGGCGGGCGGACTCACGGTGGGCTTTGCACCAAATTTCTAGTTACATTATTTTCCACAACTGACGAATAAAAAATGCCGAAACCGCCAAAAAAACACCATTGAAGCATAGATGTAAAAAACGTTCCAGGAAAAATAAAAAAACGTTAAAAAGCGTAAAAAAAGCTTGACAAGAATAAAAAAACGTTTAAAAACGTTGAATAAAAAACGTTGGCCATAATGTGTTCAACTTTTTGCCTGATGCCTAATGCTGTAAGTGCAGTATACCTGGAATTATAGTTTAGATAGACAGAACTTCATTTAATTTCAATTCAGCTGTGTGGTCATAAGACTATAGCATTAAACTAACTAAATATACTAATTAAAAACATTTTATTTAGTGTATTCGGCTTAACCAAGCAAACTACATCACTATGACTTATTAGTTCATTTCTGTGGTCCCAAAAGTGCTTCACAAAGCTTTTGATGGGATTTTCAATGCACGTTTTTAACGTTGAGCAAAATAAAATAAGTTAAAAAACGTAAAAAAACGTGGCAAGAATAAAAAAAATGAAAAACGTTTTTTACATCTATGCATTGAAGCAGTATTAACAGTATATATGTATTTTAATTTTAACATCGCTGCTCATAACGACGATGATGAGCGACGTCGACAAATGTCAGTTACAATATATACAAAAAATGTCCAGCAAGCACATCTTAACTAACATCTATGCGAAACACAATCAAAAACTAACGCAATCGAAGCATTTTGCTCAAAATGTCACACCGAATAACATCTAGGCCCAAAATCTAAAGCAGCGTTCGTTGAACACTGGCGTTAATAACTAACAGCTGAGAGTCTCTACTTATAACAAACTATGGATAGTCATTATTGGTGTCGTGATTACTAATCATAAAATTGTCACAATGCAGACAATTTGTAAATTTAATGCAAACGTGAACATCCAGCGACATTTTGCTACATTGCGTTCATAAACATGCAAAACAACAACGCGAGTACTAATAAAAAGCGTATTTTAATATACTGATGCATGACGTAGCTTAAGTGGCGCCACCTCGCGAAAACTACGTTAACGTTTCTGTTTACTGCTTTTTTTCAGACGCAAAGACAGACCAAGAAGTAAGACTAGAGAAAGCACTCGGACAGCGCAGGTACCTCCGCCAAAACAAAACTATTCGCCAGGTGGCGTCACCATCTTCGCTTTGCCAGCAGTTCCCTTATGCCCCGTTTAACGCAATGGTAACAAAAATTTCAAAGTGAGCCACAATCCAGGATTCCTGCCGGATCACCCCCCAAAATTTAACCACTGGTAGTTTATGCCATGCCCGACATTCCGTCAAAATTTCAGAAAAATCCGTCCATAACTTTTTGAGTTATCTTGCTAACACACAGACAAACAGACAAACAGACAAACAAAAACTGGCGAAAACATAACCTCCTTGACGGAGGTAATAAAGAAAAGTGGATGAAACCGTGAAAACAACGTATCAACTGCACAATATGGTTGTTAACAAACCACATTTGTCGAAAAAAGTTTCCAATTTTTGACTTTACCACTGCAAATTTTAAAAATAATTCACAAACGCCATTTCCTGTGTCAATTAAGTTCAACTCTGCACGCAAATGTTGACAGCTCTAATAATTATCTATACCATGAGACAAAAACACGACACTAAACTCTCGTCCATATCTTTGCCAGATAATGACCAATTTTCAAACTTTTTTTCACTGTGTTAATCGGCAGACAGGTTGTAATAAATAAAACGTTTGATTTTTGCTAGTCAACAGCGTAATGTAGGCCTATCAAACTTACTATGAATTTCCAACGCTGGAAAAAAACCTACTGAAGAGCTGCACAAGCTTAATAATTTAACCTGCTAACAAAAATGGTAAGCAGATTGTTTTTACGAGATAATCCTTTTCTAAGCGATTTTTTCAGCTGTTCCATGCCCAAATCCAATTTCTGGGAATTTCCACTTCAAAAACCTACCCCCAAACTTAACCCAATTTTATTTTCGTGTTCCACTAACAATGGAATATTTTATTATGGCTATTGGCTATTTTTTGTAACATTTCAACCTACAAATCTGCAACTAGGGTATATTCTATGCTGTAGGGAGCAAACTAAAATTCATAATTTATAAATCAACCAACTGAAAACCCATAAAATCCCCAAACCCACCAAGTTCGGCCATTTTTACCAAAAAACCGCTCTAACCTAAAAAATCCAAGAAAACCCCAAATGCAATAAAATTTATAAAACCCCCAAAACCCACCGGGGTGGTCTTTTTCCCAACATAACGGTTTTTGCAAGACTGCTACGTACTTGACAGTGTCGCCCTCGGTGACCTCGGTGATTGGTATCAGCGTCTGGCTAAAAGTTGGCGAGCTTTCAACGACCCGTGTCTCCATATCTCCGACCATCGTCACCTTTTCCTTCTTCACCGACACCGTCTTCTCTGTGATCGTCACCTCCGCGTCCGGTGCTGTGCACCAACAACGAAAACAACAAAATTGTCAAAGAGTGCTGAAAATATCCCATTTACGATAGAAGTTTTTTTCTAAGCCTAACGTTTTCAATGCGCTACAGCATGCTGTAGGCGTCTATGGCATGACTGTCGTCCGTCGTCCGTCCGTCTGTCCGTCACGGATGTATCGTGGCTAAACATTGGGAGATAGAGCCTAGGTTGCTATTGATTATAGGAAATCGCATATGCCCTTTCAGATAAGATGAAAATCATCGACATTGGATGACCTTAAAGCCAGTACGCGCTATTGTGGCTAAACGGTAAGCGGTGCAACAGTAGATTAGTGAATTGCTACGGAATGGCTACACACAGACCACGACAACTAAAACAGAAACTGATATAGGCTGTGGCGCGTCTCGTGACCGTTAGGTCAAATTCCTTGTTACAATAATTATGGCAGAAATAAACGTACGGACGACGACGACGTTGGCTGTGCAGGTGGCCCGTCCGGCGACGTTGGTGGCGCGGCATGAGTAAACACCGACATCGCCCGGCTCGGCCCGGTTGATAACCAGAGAACATTCTCCCGTCTCCGGGTTGAATGAAGCCACATGACGCCCCGGCACCAGAACCAGATCCGCCTTGTCCTGAATCAACGAAGCCGCGAGAAATGTTCAATAATACCCCGTTTACACGAGGAAGCATAAATGAAGCACACACGAAGCACACGTGAATGTTTGCAATATACACCGTTATCAAGCTAGCTCTAAGAAAGCACGACGTGTGCTCTAAGTTTGCTCCAAGGTTGCTCTAAGGTTGCTTTATGTGTGATTCAAGTATGATTCACGTATGTTTCCTCGTGTAAACGGTGTATAAAAGGTAACCGAAATCAACAATAAACTTACCAGTACAGATTAGGGGCAAATAACTCCCTGTATTTCCGGTTTTCGCCCCTTCCTAAAATACCGCCGTTCCTCAAAAAAATTGTACACAGAAAATTTCATCTAGCTAAGTGTAGCGGTTCGTGAGTTATCATGCTGATAAAAAAAAAACTTAGCAAAGACGCCGAAAAAAAAACATTGCTGTCGCTACCGCGAACAGTAACAATGTTGAGTAAACTGATGGTAGCTGAACTTAATTTGTGAACGTTAGTCAGTAGAAGTCGAAGTTATATATTGTTGTGTAATTTTATGAAAAGCTGTAACTGTAAGTAAACTGTACTAAAAAGTACAAGAACATTTCTCAACTTAGTTGCAACAAAAATTAAACTGAAAATAATAACAATTATCCCATCAGAAGAAGAGAATTATAATTCAAATAGTAATTATAAGTAATGTAGTAGAGTCCCCTCAGCTTGAGTCGGAGTTAGTTAGGGTTGAAATTTGAATCTTATTCCGAGACACGAGGGTTCAAGTCCGAGTCCAAGTCAAGAGAATACTCGACTCGAGTACACTGCCAAACTGGAAAAAACCAAAAATCCCGTGCTTTCGGTTTCCATCCGTCCAGAGATAAAATCTGTGACCCAAAAAGTGTACTGGACCTTCAGAAATATTAGTGCACGTTTTAGTAGGCTACGTTTTTGAAGCTGTACTGTAAAATACTGTTTCGTCAAAAACATCTAGCCTGAAACGTGGTGACAACTTTCCTTACACTCTCGTGAGTACTATTTAGTGTGTCAGTTTGTTTTTATGAGTTCTTTGGTAATACTAAACGACACGTCATGATATAAACAAATAAATAGCCTAATAGAAAAAGTTTTTTTTGTACCGCCGCCCCACGTCCCTAGTTTTTTTTCCGGCTGCAATCGGAAGCACCTGTTTTTAAGGCGTAATTAATTATTCGAAGAAGTGAAATCTAAGTGCCTTGAGCCAGGAGATCTCTGGGACGGGTACGCCGGCGACAGCTGCAGTGAATTCACACGAGTCACCCTCGCGCACGACGCAGGGCTGTATCGGACGCACGAACTTGGGCGGCTGACCGCTTGTACGTTTCACTACCTTCTGAACCACCGTCGTCACCTAGCCGCCAGATCGCACACACACATTCATTCAGTCAAACAATCGTTTATTTGTGCAGAAATAACAACTGTCTTCTAATGCTGTTCTACAGTAAGCCTACTATCCCAGTGGCGTAGCCATCAATGTGAATTGGGGCGCGGGGGCTTGATCGCTTGACCTTTCCCCCTTCCCTTCCCTCCTTACCCTTCTCTTCACCCTCTTTCCCTTTCTCTTTTCTTTCCTTCCCCCTCCCTCCTCTTTTTTTCTCTTAGAAGTAGAATCCCGAAAATCCAGCTAGGGGCTCTGGGGAGCGCTGTGAGTTTGGGGTAGAGCCAGAGCCGAAATCGAATTGTGTATTATGTGTCTATCTTGAATTTGAGATCTGGTGGCAACAATTTTGATTATTTTCTTCGAAACCAACTGGTCATATTTAATGCAGTTTACATGTCTTGTCTGCAAAATTGGGAGCCTGCCCCCTTGCCCTTCTTGTCTACGCCTCTGTACTATACTAGAACTATTTCGGATGTGTTGTAAATCTAAATGGATCATTCTGACGGTCCAGTCGTACCAAACCGATTTCAGCATGCAACTAAAGCTTAATCTTTAAATTTAGACGGGGGGGGACTACAGTGCCACAGCGTTTCCTTTACAAGTCTGACCACCAGGGATGTGCACGAGACCTTCTGAGCCGAGACCGAGACGAGACAGAGACGAGACGTTGCAGCTCCCGAGACGCTCAAGAGTCTCGGGAGCTTCAACGTCTCGCCGAGACGTTTTCCGTGACCTATCCTATGGTGAGACACATTGACAATAAAAAAAATTATACGAATTAATTAACTCGCACCATGGTAAGCGCTTTCTATTTGTGATATTACGGATTTTTGCATTTTATTTTGACAATTATCACTAAATAATTAACGGCTTGCACCATAAAGTATTGCAACTGCATTGCTGCAGACATGAGCCATTATGTTTATCACAATTTGCAAGCAACCGAAATTAGTAAACTACAGCTGAATAGCCTTATATGTCGTCTACATATGGCTGATAGTATTCTTTCTGACATCGTACGCTTTATCTTCATTGCGACTAAATCATTTTATGACGAAAAAAGACTGGCACGACATACTTCTGCTTTATGACAAATAAGTAAATGAAAGAAGCCAAGAAGCCAGAACAGAAAAGCGAAAGGACACGAGATTACGTCTGACATAGAAAGAAATGTCATTTCCTCTTATGATGAAATTATGGGACTTAATAACGTTGTTGCTTATTACATGTACTGTTTCAGGTTATTTCGTACTGCGTGTTCGTAGAATTAGCTAGTGCATTTACGGTTCAAGTAAGTTGTCTATATAAATTAAAAATTTGCCTAATATTGCACAAACTGATCGACGTGCAATTTTAATACTTTTAACAACATTATTGTCTATTCGCCAGATGGCGGAACCTTGGAAATCGTATACGTTCAGTACGTTGACGGTTGGACAAGGGACACAATCTGTGGTCAGCAGGGATGTGGTCTCGGTCGAGACGTCTCGGTCTCGAGATGGTCTCGAGACGTACTAACGTCTCGTCTCGAAGCAATATGTCTCGGTCTCGGTGCAGTAGGTCCCGTCTCGGGTCTCGGGCCATTGCGTCTCGTCGAGTCGTTTTGTGCAGGCGCGCGCCGTGCATAATGTAGCTGCAGTTAGAACGATACTAACCAGCATGACACTTGTGGCTTAAACATATTCGTTTATAGTGTTTTTACTCTTTCATTTACTTATATATATTATAGACTTTTTCTTCGTAGACATTCTAAGTATTATTAAACTATCAAGATGTGTGTCAAATTTGCGGTCCGTAACTTTATTCTTTATCGAGTTAGTAAGCGTGCAGCGCCCAAAAATTTAGTGGTCACGTGATCCCAGTGACACTCTCTTTTCGAAAAAAAACGATTATGGGGTCAAATGATTACGGGTTCATATCTGGGATGTCAATTTAAACATGCACGCCAAATACAAAGTCCATTGCACTAACCGTTTTGGGGCTATAATAGGCTTCCACATTTTACTTACTTACTTACTAACTTACTAACTTACTCTGGTTTGCTCCAAAAATCCCCCGGGTGACACTAAAATTTCCAAAACTTTGTGTCATACTTCTTGAATTACCCTGTACATCGCGATTTTTCTGCATTTTCCAGCCTCTGCGACAACGTCCGTTATTTTTCAGGTTTTGCAAATTCCAGCCATGTGATTGGTCCGTCATTTTCACGGTCCTGCGTTTACCATTTATTGTTTTTTTTTCCTGTATGGTTCATTATTGGCAAGAAATGCGAATTCAGCGCTCCCCAGTTGATTCCAAATACCGAAGATTTTGCGAAAAAATTCCCCAGCATCAAAGGAGGTCCTGTCCCTGAGTGTGTAAGTAAGTATGCATGCAAGTAAGTAAATAAATAAGACTCGGTTCGGGAGTGACCAGTGTGCACATGTACAAGGTGCAACTAATGCGCAACTTTTGCGCAACATCGGGCGGTCACTGCAACGTTAGCGCGTGCGTGCACGTAGAAGCTAAGTAAGTAAGTAAGTAAGTAAGTAAGTATTATAAATTTTATAGCACCGTAATTTGCGCTGCATAACAATAATCAGAGTTGCTAAATATCGTTCTGGCGGAATAAATGCGTGTTTCAATCAGATGTAAAGTCGTGCAGAGAGTTGCAAACTATTTTCAAATTTAAAGGTGATCGAACTGTCACGTAGCCCAGTCTCTGACGCCGTTAGACAGTGAGCGCCAACTGCTGGGTTGGTGGTGTATCGGTAGGATGTTGGACATGCGATCGTGAGGTCGTGGGTTCGACTCCTGGTCGCGTCGCTATCAAGTGGTTACTATACTTGGATAAGCGACTGTCTGCAGACAGGTAAACCATTTAGCTATATAACTAACACCAAGGTCAACTCAGCCTTCCATCCCTCAGGAATGGGGAAATCGAGTACCGGCCTATATGGCTGGGATTAAGGCGGGGCGCGTTCACTTGTGTGAAGTGGCAGGTAACACTGTGTGATCCCATACGGCAGGTGGCTCTCCGTAGCTCTGTGAAGGATTTCCTATTGAAAGCTATGCAGCACGTTTACCTTTTTAACACCTTACCTCGCGGTCGCTGACTGTCTTCTGTTCCTCGACTTCGAGCGTATCTCTCTGCACGTCCTCCATCTGAATCGTGTGAGTGATGTCTTTGGGCGCCTGGTCTACGGGCACCACGGCCGCGGCCTGCTCGGGCTTGGCGGCACCCTTCACGGTTAACGTGCACTCCGTCACAGCCTGGCCCGCCGCGTTCTTCGCTATGCACCGGAACCGACCCTGGATCGCCATCATAAGCATCATCTGTGTTTAATCAGTGTTAAAGTAAACAATAACGCAAAAGAAGAACGCCATTCCTGGGTCCAAAATGTTATAAAACGTTCCTGAGCCCCGTATACACGATTGTTCCATGAGAACACACGTCACTAACTGTGCAGCTCTTCTCGGACGTAGGCTATTTACAGCACTCATGCACAGGTTAATTTTTGCATTGTTATATTCCAGTGTTCTTTCATTTAATCTGTGACGTGTTTCACGGTGGATAGTATATAACCAACAACAAGGTCAACTCAGCCTTTCATCCCTCTGGGGTAGATAAAACGGAGTTCCAACCTGTCTGGCTGGAATTAAATCAGAGCGCCTTTAACTGACAGGTACATGCATCACTGTGTGATCTCATACGGCAGGTGACGCTCCGTAGCTTTAAAACGGGTGTTCCACGATAAGCTATATACCTTTCAAACCTTTTAACCTCTCAGGCGCGTACACAGCGACGTAACTGAATTGAACTGACGAATGGCCAAGCAAGAATGCATTATAGTAAGCACCGTCTAACGGCGTCAGTGTCTACGCGACTACGCGCACGTAGGCGTCAACCAATCACCAACGGGCTCGCCCTGCTCGCCCATTGGTCAGTTCGTCAAAAACTAAACCGTTGTCAGTTCAGTTCAGTTACGTCGCTCTGTATGCGCGCCTTTAACGGTGCCCACGTGCTTTTAACAGACCTGGTCGTCGGGCAGCAGTCTACAATGACCAGGGGTTAAGGCGCAGCCCGTTCACCTGTGTTGGGTGGCAGGTAACACTGTGTGATCCTATATGGCAGGTGACGCTCCGTAGCTCTGCTACACGCAACCTTTAACCAGATGCGTCATTTAGGAGGGGGCTGATGAGTCTACGGACCCAGAAAGATTTATGATTGTAATTTTTCCCTGTAAATCGCACCTTTGAAACAGCGTTACTGCTGTAAGAAAAATAATAACGTAAACTGTGACCCCCATCCCAATGATTTACTAAAATGACGCCAGTGCCTTTAGCTGCCGACAGACCTGGTCGTCGGGCAGGCAGTCTACAATGACAAGTTCCACTCTTCCGGTTGTGCGGTCGTAGTTGATGACGAAGTCCTCGCTGGTGTCGATGTTCTTGTGGTTGTGGTACCAGCTGATCTCCGGGGTCGGTGTTCCCGAAACGACGCACGACATGGTCACCTCGCGTCCGTCCGCTGCGCTGATGTTCTCCAGGTTCTTCGTGAACTGAGGCGCCACCAACTGCTGCTCCGGCACTGAACGCAAAAATTATACAGAAAATAACATAACAGCTGGTGGCCTGGCGTAGCGGTAGCGGGTTTAATCTGATTAACGAAGTTACTCTACGCCGAGCCCGGTTAGTATTTGGGTGGGTGACTACCTGCAGGGAGGTAAACCATCTCGGAATGTAGCCAGCCGCCTAGGTGAACTCAGCCTTCCATCCCTCTGGGGTAGGTAAATCAAGTAAATCTGGCTAAGGTTAAGGCTGGGCAAAGCCAAACTAAAATCTACAATAACAGAACAGAATTTCGCTAAAATTATACATGACGTCTCATTGGCTATCGAAAGACATAATGGGATTTCTAAGCCAATTCTTGTTGTTTTACTGTAAAAAAAAAATCTCAACAACAAAATAACAAAAAACCCAACAATTTTATTACAGATAATAACTCATAAGACGTAAATATTTGCGAAAACGCGTTTTGAATCACTAAAACATTATTTGAGAACAGGTTGATAACCTTTTAGCTGTGTTCGTACCATGATGTGACTTTGCTGCGAGGGGAATTTCAACCCCCCCTAATGTTTTCTCCCAATCGGACGTACGGCGCCGGAGGGGATCTGCTCCAAATTTCTGGTATTTATAGACCTACATATTGTTTGCTTACCGGAGACGATGAGAGCGGTGCTGGTGGAAGCTTCGCCGATGGCTGAGCGCGCACGGCACGTGTATATGCCGGCATCGGCCCGACTCACTTCGCGTATCTCGAGCACTATCTGTTCACCTACCACCGTCTGAATGAAGCGTGGCGACGCCGCCAGCTCGACGCCGTTTACGTGCCACGTGATCGCCGGCAGCGGATAGGCGCGCACCTGGCACTCCAGCCTGCAGACACACCGACCACACCACAAGATATTGTGTCTACACTGCCAAGCCCTGCGCAAGGCTAAATCTATTCGCGGTAGCCGCCGTGGCATAGCCTACTGCGATATTTATAGCTATTCAGTTGTTCAAAATCGTTGTAACTGCGATGTGCAAATTTCTATTTTCACCCGATGGCAGAAACGTCTAATGTGAAGTGGTAAAATATTACTTGCATTGGTCTGGAAAAGGTACTACTAAAGTCCAGGAAAAGTTTCTGAATTGTTTTCGCCCAAAACTATATCAAACTGCGATTAATCTTACTTTGATTTTAAATTACCAAGTACACTGTGGTCTAATCGCGTCAAGACGTTTGATGTTAAATATGCCACCTGCGGGGGCAGCTTTGTAGATTATGTCACCAATGTCAATTAGTGGCTATTGTTAGTACTACTATTATTATGCATCTGTGTTTATTTATTTATTTTTTTTCCTGTTGTTAATTGTATGTATGTGTGTGTTAATCTATCGTTTCTTCGATGAATAAAGATGTATATATATATAT
>Ga0209367_1011900_pt1 | contig 11468 bp, 10 predicted proteins | sample WorMetLIZISLAND2_FD_187412 | JGI IMG/M metagenome (GOLD analysis project Ga0209367, IMG submission 187412) | Marine gutless worms symbiont microbial communities from Max Planck institute for Marine Microbiology, Germany - Olavius geniculatus... ... | reverse complement strand
ACAAAATGTCATATAATTTATATCACAGAACAACTCAAAAAGCAGAAAAAAGTAAGGATACTGCAGTATTACAGAGTAAATGCCATTTTTTTCCGGCGAAACTTCGAAAACAAACTAAAAACTGCACCAACATTTTTCAGGATCCAACAGTAATTTTTAGGATGCAGAATCACAGAAATTTTTTAGGCACAACTGGCCAATAAATACATATGTTTCAAAAATAAGTCTTTTTGGTCGTTTTACACAGTGGATCGAAACAAAATACATTTCTATCAATTTTTGGAAAAAAAGGGTTATGCCAATTTTCAAGAGTTATACAGGAGACTACACCTCTTACATGATTAGGTGCCCCAACTGGTGGTTTGGGGTTCTGCCCCCAACAAGTCAGGTATGCTCATTTTAGATTCTTATTTTTTTCTGACTACTATCCTAGTTGCTTTAGAGACAGCCATTTCTATCAATACAACCAAGAATGTAACAAAATTTTCAAAATTACCCTTTGGGTCAGCTACTACAGTTTCAGCCTGGGATTTACGAAACAAAACCTAGGAGAAAAACTTAACAGCACACGACATATTTACACTTTTGGACACAGGCAGGGAGGGGGCACAGCAACCAGGGGTAAGAGGATGGGGAGAAAATGGTAAGAACAGGGCGGAACGTGCCCTATAACTTATACCGCTAGTTGGCATCCCCCATTTTCATGGATGCAGCAGAAACCTTTAACAACGCATAACAACAATGCCGCATTCATCGGTGTATTTAGGAAAAATATGTTTGTGAGTCAGGGGCAAGGGCTTTCCACAATCCAAAAACCTGCATTGGGGAGTATGGGGAGTAGAAAGATTGGGCTAGAAGTGACAGAAGGAGTAAAGTGAAGGATAGAGTAAGGGGGAACATTAACTCGTGACAATGGATGCTTGTGACTGGGTAATAGTTCCTGGTTTTCCCAGTAGTCAAAGTGTGACAATACTAATTACTATTCCCTTTGCCTGCCCTTTTCTTACCCTCCCTCCCTTCTTCTTCCTACCATTCCTTCCCAGCCCCTCCCCTTCCTCTCTTTTCTTCCTATTCCCATTTTCTCCCCATCCCCATTTCCTTTGACTCCCTCACCTCCCATTAAAAGTAGGCCCCTTAAATACAGCTAGAGGGTCTGGTCTATATAACTCTCCAGCAAAGTATGAAACAAAGATCTAGTGGAAATCAAATTTGGTGCATTTGAATATTAAAATCTGACATCTGGTTGCTTCAATTTTACTAATCTTCCAGGAAGTTGTTCGACCAAAGGTGGGGGAACTATCCTGACTCAAAATGAAAGGCAGGAAAATGCACTGCCCCCATATTACCCCTAACTTTAACCACTGGGTTTCCAAATCTATCAGTTCGTGTGAAGTTTTTTTTCCAGTTTTCCAGGTGGTAGTTTGGTGGTGAATGCCGGCTGAGGGAGAAAAAGAATAAGAAAAAAAGACAGGGAGAGCAAGAGAAAAGGATGGTGACGTTGCACAAAGGAATAGTGCCCCATCCCCCACTTGGCATATAATTTTTCCAGGTTATATCCGGTGGGGGAATATACAGATTGAAAACAGAATGTGGGGCACACAGCTCCAGCATCCCCAACTCTGACCACTGGGTTTTCCAATGCATCACTTGGCGTAGAGTTTTTCCAGGTCGTATCTGGCGGCGGTGCTGTCAGCCTGTGGGGGCGGAGGGCGGTGACTCAGCAACAGTTCGGGGTTTTCCAGCACGTCTCTGATGACGTTGACAAAACGTGCCGCAACCTCGTCGTCAATTATACGTGCGTCCACCGCCGACGTCATCGACATCATGGACGCAACCCCTACATCTATGCACAACTACAACTATTAGTACTACTACTATTACTAGTATTCCATCACTACAACAAGTACAACAGCAACAACTACTACTACTACTACTTCCACCACCACTACTACTATGACTATTACTACTAAAGTAAGTAAGTAAGTAGAATGCGACTTTATATAGCACATATCGTTAAATTAACCTCAATGTGCTGGTCACACTAGTACTGACTGAGCAGGATTGTTTTGAAAAACTGTTTGAAACTGTCAATGTCACATGCTGGATCTCTGAGTTCATCTGGCAGTGAGTTCCAGACCATCGGACCAGCAACTGGAAAAGCCCGACAGCCGTACATGTTGAGTCGACAGCGTGGTACAATGAGCCGGTGACTATGACTGCTATAACAACTACTATTACAACCACAACATGAGTCCAACGCTGACGTCACTGACATCATGTTGCCATGGTTACCTCTGTCATAAACAACAGCCCTAGTACTACAACAACAACTACTAGAACTACTATTACTACCAGTCATCAGTTATATGCGAGTCAATGGCCTACATCACAGACATCATTGTTGCCATGGTTACATCTGTCAACAACAACAAAAGTACTACTACTATTAAATGCACAGTGTTCCATGCATTATTCATCATATCTCTGCCAAACTTTGTCCGATTTTTCAAATTCTTACACCAGCAGACTCGAGAAACAATCTGCCACAGAATCGTAATCAAAATCACCACCACGCCTATAAGCTGTCGGTATGCTACCTTGCAAAATATTATCTTTGAAAAAGTGCACCAACCGATACTGCCACTGCTACTGTTACTACTAATACTACTACTACTACTCATTGCAGTGTGTACAACTAGTCTCATCTCATCGCTGTGGTTCCTACTGCTCTTGAGAATTTATTTTCCCTGACTTTCGAGGACAAAGTGAATCATTTTACCAATGTCTGTTTTCAATCGCTTGCAATCACACTAGAAGCCAGGGCGGCGGAACAAATTTCAAAGTGGAGGTACAAATAATCAGCGAGCGAATCGAGCAGAACAGAATTTGAACTCATGCATGCAATCTGCGTGTACTCAACAGTTGGAAATTTTTCTGCAGCTTTGTAAAGTTTTGCAGCCTGGTACTTTTACATTTCCAGACCGTAGGAACCCTGTATACAACTAGTCTCATCAGCACAATGCGTACACACTGCTGCCACTATTACTAATACCAGTACTACTGCTGCTCACCAGGGGTCAGGACCGGTCGTGCTGCTCCAACGGCCAATATGCAGGTCTGTGGAGGGTTAATTACTGCAGAAAATGATGATATTCCAAACATACCCAGGTTCGATATGCTATAGCGCAGCAAATATACACAAGTTGCCTTATATACACAACACAGTGCAATACATGCAACAAACCTACTAAACAGCATGGCATGACCTATTTTTAGATCACCCCTTGATGTCAAGTTGCAAGCACTGGATGAAAAATCTGTTTAAATTGTCAACAGAGTTAGAAGGATCACTCAAGCTATAAGACACCGTTCAGCAACATCGTTAAGTTCCCTCACATTTCAGGGTTGAAAAACCAATTTAATAAAAAAGCCCAACCTGGTATGTTTCACTGAGTTTTGGTTTTTTTTACCTTAAACCTGGGTTTATAGTGTAAACTTCCAGCAACGCCCTGAAATATACTTGCACTGCAAAATGCGACTAAACTGCTGCACAGAGCAACATGGTTACTGGGTACCGAGTACTACTAAACGTCCTATCCAACAATACCATCGCCAACCCGCAACGACGTACCATTTAGCCACAATACACATGTTACAGATGACAAACTGACGACAGTGCAACCATTAGTACGGTCAGCTAAAAACAGAAGTTGTGTTACGTACGTGAAAGAGCCGCCCTGAAACTCTTCCAACTTGAGTTTGCCCGCACGAGCTCGCGACGCCAATTCCTATACCAACAACAAACGATTTAATCCAGGCTATCTTCACAATTACAGAGTTCCCTACCTCACATAGACAACAGCTGTATGCATAACATCACAACTTTACTTCCAAACTATAATCGATCTACGTTGAACGTAGTGCTAAGTCTGTACGCATAACGATGTCGTAGCAATAGTCAAACGTCACGTCCAAACTAATGCTAGTCGCTCCAGCGACCTGCCCTAAATATTTAGTCGGTCGTTGTCAATGTAAACTAATGTTGCTAAAAAAAACAGATGCAATCACATCGTGCATACATTTATCATCCAATACGTTTCATTCACTTGCATCATGCATTCTAAATTAGCCCATGGAACTGCAATAATATAGATCCGAGCACGCCCAAGACTGCAGCATGCTGAGCGAAGAAGAACGTGTTAATGCCAGGAAATCAGAGTCAAACTATCCGATGACAACTACATCAGCAGTAGCTAGTCACTTACTACGACAGTGTTTTGTATGCAGTGGAACAAAACTTGCTAGTTTGGAAGTAGTTAGTCGCAATAGAGGCCATACATGCAAACTAAAGTTGATCTAACAAGTTACGTGTATCATAGATAAATATTATAAATATGCTAATGATAATAATACCTTTAGTTGTTTTAATACTTTTAGCTACTAGTTTTAATTTCTGCTGACCACACGGCAGACAAAAAATTCGAAAGAAGTTTGTTTTGCTGTATTGAAACAATATACTAGTAAATTTTTTTTTCGTGCTGCAGCATTAGTATCTAATTATAATATTTATAATATACTTATCTATGAACAATGCCTAACATGTTAAGCATCAAAAATGCAGCTTAATCTGCAATGCTGTTATGCATATGGCCACAGATATTCTACCATGGTTGCTGAGCCAAACTAGACCATACAGAAAAAGTTACTACACACTGCACCAATAAACATTCCCTGGCTGGTGATTTCACGCAATACTTTCTTTCATCAAGCAAAATACAAAGAACCGACATTGATAATTTGGAACCAGAGGGATGAAACGCGACAATAAGGGTCTGTGGTAGGGCATCCATTCCCAAACCAACTAAAGGATCTGGGGAACACGTTAAGTTGCCCTAGTAGAGTCTGGGCATAGCCCCAAGTGCAAACAATTTTAGCACATTTAAGTAAGTAAGTAAATAGAATATTTAGAGTGCAGAATGTTGGCCAGGGGTCGAATCTAAAGCACTTAAAATCTCAGGCGTTAAACATGACTTTCTGAGGCCAAGATATTCTAGTTTTTTACTACTACTATCATTACTACTACTACTACAGATCACCTTGACAATGTCCGATATCTCTTGTACTCCAAGACTTATAGCATTCTTGACTATGGGAGTAATAAGTCCATTGTCGGTTGCCACGGCGACCGAGATATCAATGTTGCCAAGGCGACGAGGCGTGTCATTGGCCCAGACCACGTTCACCTCAGGAACACTCTACAAGTCATACACAATAACTTTAGGTACAGTCTACAGGTCAGACAATAACTAGAAATTTCTGGTAGAGCCAAACATGAGGCTGCCTGGCACCGTAAGTCTGAGTTGTGGGAAATTTAGGGAGTTGGCATTCCCCTTGTAGCAATGTTAAGTGGCCAGAATGCATTTGCATTAGACTAAGCAGCATGTGTGGTGTGGAATCGTCTTGGTCCACAGCAGCTGATTCGTCAAGCCATTGCTTATAAATGTGGCAAAATGTTTCAACAGATCTTGCTGAAAATTGGTCTCAATTCCTTCCAAGTGAGGGTTGTCCTTCCCCCAATTCTGGTCTTGGTCTGCTTACCAGTTTCCGAGAAGCAAATAATAAAAAATAGTTAACAAACAAAGAAAAAACAAAAGGCTTCCTTTACTACCAAATGGACAGTCTAATAATACAAGAAGTCCCCGTATTATGGACCATAACGTTCGAAGATATAAAGGTGCTTTAAAAATTTCTGTAATAATCTATAACCCATTATGTGGCCCTACCTATCGCATATTGCCTATTACAGAGTTTTTAGTGGCAAATCCCCCAATTTTACCCACCTCCGTCGCCTCTAACTTCCTTAGAAGACATTTTAACCCCTTAAAACCTGCAAATAAGACAATGTGGAATTGGAAAAATTTGTCGAGCCGAGCTGTAGAATTCAGCAAAATGGCCAGTAAAATTAGAAAAAAAAATTGCCATGGAAAGCTGTCTGTGGTAGCTAATAAGCAGCAGAACTGATGACATGGGTTGTTTACGAAGGGAGGGCCAGGCTGAGTTGCAAGCAGTAGTATCAGCAGTGGCAGACTTAGAATCGTGAGGCTGTGGGTTTCAACTATCAAGTACTTGCTTGCTATTTGGATGGGTGACTGTCTGCAGACAAGTAAACCATCTCGGCATATAACAAAAACCACCAACGTCAACTCAGCCTTTCATCCCCCGGGGGTAAGTAAATCAAGTACCAGCCTGTCTGACTAGGATTAAGTTGAGGAACATTCACCTGTGTCAAGTGGCAGATAGTACTATGTGATCCCATATGGCAGGTGTCGCTCCATAGCTCTGAGATGGGTTTCCCATAGAGATCTATGCACAACATTTAACCTTTAACGTGAGTTTGTATACGGAAGAATGGCTATGCTGATTGCTGAGTTGTAAGCAGTAATACCTGTAGAGCAATAGCACAGGCCTTGATGAGGAAATCATTCACTCCGACTTTGATACCTTCCTCTGCACAAAACCAGCAACAAAAGCTCATTAGCATAGATGCTAACAAGAAGTCCAGTTGTCAATAAGAAAAACACATGACAGTAAAAACGTAAATAACATTGTTTTCAAACATTCATAACATTTTTTGGCCAACAGTTAAGGTCAAGCCTCTGTCACAAGCTTCTGTCTCTGCATGCTTCTATTTTCCCCAAATGGAGGTGCTAAATGCACCCGAAATACTCGAGTTGCTAACTGCAGCAAAACACTTCAGTCAGCAGCACGGTTACGATAGAAATTTATTAATGTCGATGTGTTTTGAAAATATGCTGCAGTTCTGACTGGCAAACTGCTTTGTACCTTTTATTCCGGCAGTGTAGACTGATGTCTGGCTGAAGGCTGAGGAAACAAGACGATACCATACTTTGTTAGAATATTTTGAATAAGTATTTCTTCAGCTACATCTGGTAAAAATTTCATGTAAATCGATCATCATTTGAAGGAATTATGAAAAAAAGAAAAAAGAGTGCCATTTTTTTTATAAAACACTGTGTACTGAAAGAAAAGAAGAAGATTTTGCACAGAAAGGTAGATCTGCTGCACTGGAGCTGAACCCGTTCGGCCTTATAAGCACTAAATTCAACTAAGCCAGCATACAACCTGGACCCTGAAGCCGTCATAGAAAAGTGCTTGTCCAAGCAATTCATAACCACCGCCAGTACTCATTTTGCTTACCCACAAAGGAATGGTCAAGCTAAGCTGGCCTGGATGCCGTGGTTAAATACAAAGATGGTACACTCATGAAATGTCACCGATATCCCAATGATACTAACCCAGCTCAACGTCGATTAACTCCATCATGTGACAACGATGTTACCGAGAGGCAAAGCAGCCACTACTACTACTACTACTACTACTACTACTACACCATGTCTGAAAAAAACATGCAATTTTATTTTTTGAACAGCTCCGCTACCCAGTATGAATTCATCATCGTAAATGGCCAAGCTATGATTTCTGCATTCCACAAGGTAGTGTAGCAACAGTATTGAAGTGAAGTGGGCAAAACTACAGTCAGTTATGTCAAGTTTCTGCGCACTGTTGCGTGCCAAAAATTATCGAAATTGGACATCTTTTAACAAAGTTGTTCAAAAAACAAAAGTGGCATTTTTGAGACACAGTGTATATGCTATAATAACAGTAAAGTTGAGAGAGCTACTGACTGAGCAGAGCTTGTCGGACTTTGAGCAATCTGTTGAGGTTGCAATCCACTGTCAGGTATGAGTGTGGGATTGTTGTCTATAACATACAAATTATAACAAATTAATTACAGGGCAGTCCAAAAAAATGGACCTGTTTGAGCATTGATAATTTTGCGAAAATTAGCGGTAGAAAGGTGTGTGATATGTCAAAAGTTTCAGAATGCTCTAAGGAAAAAAGAGCCCGACTTGCATAAAGAATGATTTTTAATATTCTTTGCCAAAATTTGCATAAAACTTTACTACCCCAGAAATCAGTCGTTAGACTGCACTCCTATGTGCCTCACTGAACTCAAAGACTTGCTGCCAAAGACTCCAAATTTTAATTTGGTGGATTATTCGCTATGGGGGCATTGCAGCAGATGGCACGGTTACAAAAATTTCAGAAAATGACCAGATGAAACGTGTGCTAATCGAATGTTGGACACAGCTGTTTCTGAACACGTTGACTACAGAAATCAATCAGCTGCCAAAAAACTGATGATGTATGCAAAGTTCGCCCAGCTGCCAATGTTGAATTTTGTGTATACTTAACGCGTGCGTGTTAACGATTGTTGCTATTTCGCTGTATGCTGAATGAAAATCAACTTAAATTCATGTGTTACTGTCAATTTAGCATGATTTTAAGGCTGTTGCAGATTGGTGAGAATCAAACAAAGAATCTTTAAATAGACAAATATGCAAGTTTTATGCTTATTCTATACAAAATTCGAAAACTTATAACATATCACGCACCTTTCAATCAGTAAAAATGGGGAAGTTACAAAAACTCAAATATCCATGGCAAATCCATGCATTACAGTCGAATCCAACTGAATTTCAGGGGTGGTAAAGATTTATACAAGATAGGCAAAAAATATTTAAATGCTGCATGATGCAAGTTCTGCGCTTTTTCTATATAACATTCTGAAACTTATGACATATCACACGCATTTCTAACACTAACTGCTGCAAAGTTATCAACGCTCAAACAGGTCTGGTTTTTTGGACCATGCTGTACACACCGTCACAGAAACCATCAACTCAAAACTACATGGTGTCACCGACAGTAACAAACAATAAACAACATATACATGGCATCGCAGAAACTACGCAATGTGTCGCACGGACCACAGCTGGTGAAAAAACTATCTACATGCACTACAAGGTGTAACAATCTGTTCTCGTTGTAGTCACACAACATGATAAGTATAAACCTTGAGAAACCTCACTGTTAGTGGCACAAAAAACAATGTAGAAGTTTTTGGTGTGGGTATTCTAGCTGGATTTAATGGACTTCAGCCAACAAAGCCCACTGGATTTTTAGTATGTAACTCAAGCCTACAAACAGAACTGCTGGAAGCTAATGAATAACAAATAATAAAGGGTAGCAATGTAAATACGAATACAAAATACAAAAGAAATTTACTGGCAAGTAATAACAGTTTGTACAGTTCATATACCGTTAAGCAGTTCGTACTTTCATATAGAACATAATACTGACCGCGACATGCATCAACAGTAACAATCTATGACAATCCCAGTTAGAAAGTACTTCTCGTACCTTTTGAGTAACAACTCACTTGGATGGAAATGTGAAATCAAAGTAACTAATTATTTATTACAATACCCCCTTACTCCACTGATAACAGATAAACAACAGCCCATCCCTCCACTGAAAACTAAGTGCACGTGACCATGTCGTGACCTTGAGGTTTGACCTCTGAGGTTGGGATTCCCATTACTAACCAGTAAACCAAGTTAGTTAGCCACTATTTGACCAATATGCATAACTTGTGTTTCCGGTGTGACTAGACACTGGTGAAATCGCTAGTATTGCTGCTGCTGGTGCTACAACAACAACAACTACTACTACTAGTAGTACTACTACAACTACAACTCCTCTCCTGGTTCTACGATCAATGCTATTAGATCACCAACCGCTACATTGGGTGTGCTCTGCGGCTTCTAGTATACAACAACTACTGCTACTACTACTAATACTACTGCTACAACTACAACTAATACAACTAACCTTGCTCAGTGTGAGTCTGTTGGCAATCACAGTCCGCATGCTGGTCAACTCAATATCTGTGTAGTCTGCAGTAGTTGTAGTTGTAGTTGTCGCCGGCGGTGTCTTAGCTACAGGTGTAGTAGGAGCAGTGGCAGGCTTAGCAGCTGGGACAGGAGGCGGGGCTAACTTCGGCGGGAGTTCTACGACTTGCGTGATTGGCTGAAGGTTTCTGGCCTTGATGTAACTGAGCACATCACTATAAACAAAACATCACTCGCAATAGTCAAAATAAGAATGAAAAGGTAGGGAAGCTCTGAGTTCCCCTTTCCCATTTTTTACCCCTGCCTACTATTCCCCTCTCTTTTCCTCCCCCCTTTCCCTTCTGTTCTCTCCCCGTAAAAGTTGGCCCATTAAATTACATTCCCTTCCCCTTCCTACCTCTCCCTGATGCCAAAACAGCCCCAAAAAGCACTACTTTGACTAATACTCTGCAAAAATGTCTTAAGTAATCGTCATAAGATGGCAATGATGTGTATGAATCAATGTAAGTAAATAAATAAGAAAGCAAAATGTCAATTTATATAGTGAATCAATGCCACAAAAGGCTAAAAATACAGAAGTAAAAAAGATCAAGTTCTGAAATCAATCAGTTAACTATCAATAAAAATCAACAACACAGAGAAAATAATCATTGTCCGTATACAACACAGACTGCAGCAGAAAAGCAGACACAGACAGACAGGCAGACAGACAGACAGATAGTGAAATAACTTGCCCTTTGAGCAATCTGCTGCGTGGTCCGGAAGCTGGCATGTCTTTCGTAGCAGTAATGTTATACACAGACAAAAGAGTTCTCACAGCAGGCCCATAGCTGTCAGCAAACAACAACTACATGCAGTAGTAGTAGTAGTAAATAAACATTAAATGGATGAACAGTTTACTGATTTCACGTAATCCAAATAGTTAACAGAAATCAGTAGACACACCTGAGACAAGACGCCGAGAACTTGTAAGCCGAGTCGGAGACAACACCAAGTCGTGAAAAACTAAAGGTTATCTCTTTTTGTGAAACAAATCTCAGAGCTACTGAGCGTCACCTGCCATATGGGATCACACAAGTGAATGTGCCCTGTCTTAATCCCAGCCAGATAGGCCAGTGCTCAATTTACTTGCATGTAAGGCTGAGTTGACCTTGATATTGGTTATATACCGAGATGGTTTACCTGTTCATTGACAGTCACCCATCCAAGTAGTAACCACATGCTAGCTCATTAAGCTTTTTGTCCGAGACAAGACATACATGTATCTTGAGATCGAGTCTAGCACATCTCTGACAGACAGACAGACTGACAAACACATCAAGAAAAACGAACAAACAGAAAACAAACAAAGATGGACAGACGCACAGACAGACAGTTGGACAAAACGATGATCACATCCTTGCTAGGAACTAAAACAATCCATACAAAGCATATGTTGAATTAGGTGCTGCTGTCTCAGTAGCTAATTGTAGTACAGTTGACTTTGCTTATATGCACAGCCTTGGGACTGCAAGCTGACTTGCATGTAAACGGAGCATGCATTTAACCGTAGTTAGCTTATAGGACCATTGCAGTTACAATAGACAGTCATCCACGCCACAGGAAACAGTCGCCTCACTCATCTCCTTCGCGGACATCAGGCTCAGCATGTAGCAGCTGATGATGGTCACTCCAGTAGTGTCAGTTTACATG
>Ga0209367_1011899_pt1 | contig 11469 bp, 7 predicted proteins | sample WorMetLIZISLAND2_FD_187412 | JGI IMG/M metagenome (GOLD analysis project Ga0209367, IMG submission 187412) | Marine gutless worms symbiont microbial communities from Max Planck institute for Marine Microbiology, Germany - Olavius geniculatus... ... | reverse complement strand
AGCCCACTGAATTCTTGCATAGTGGTGACCATACCAATTCCACAGAAGACGCAACATATATGCTGGAACTTCACGAGCCACAAGTTTACGAAATAATGTGGTGTAGTTAACACGGTCAAACGCTTTACTAGCATCCAAAAAACACACAAACATAGTACTACCATGATCACAATAAAACCGCAATAGTTCTTTTAACAGTAATATTGGCATTAATGTAGAGTGACCACGCTTAAAACCAAACTGATTATCTGAGGTTTTCAAATACTCATACATACGATTTAACATAGCATGCTCAAATATTTTTGAGAAAATAGTAGCTAATGCAGTGGGGCGATAGTTAGAGATATCAGGCAGATCACCATTTTTATCTTTAACAGTAGGGCAAATCACTGTTTGAGTAGCATCAGCAGGAATATAACCATGAATAAACATAATATTCATACACGTGGCTAAAAACTACAAAACAAACCACCGGCCAATTTATAGTTTTCAGTGCGTAGGCCATAATAATCGCCAGCCTTGTTATTAGCCATAGAAGACAGAATCTCATATACCTCAGTACCTGTAACATCTTTTATATCACATCTGTCTGGTAAAGTCACACTGGCAATAATGTTATGTATCACATCCTCATTATAGCTGACACTGCTGAATAGAGTACTGTAATGATTAAGCCACAAGTCAGATATATCCTTAAAGCCAACAGCTGAGCCCACCTTAGTAGAGTAGGTTGAGTCAGAAGCTACTGTTCTAGAGATTTTGCGCCAAAACGAGCCATAAAATCTGCTAGCCAAGGAGTTAGCTAGAAAATCTGCTTGTATACGAGCTTCCTCTTTACGGCAATGGCGTATTGCATATTTATATTAAGCTCTGGTACGCTGCATAAATCAAAAAAATGCTTCAAAGTTGTTAAACCGTGGAATTTTTTTTACCTGAATTTGTTGTATCAACTTCTATACTAATTAATCTTTGAAATTGAATTAACATCGGACAAAGTAGGCCTATGTGAAAACCAGAAAAGCACTCGGAGAGCGCAGACCTCCGCCAAGCATATTGATTTGACACAACATTGTAGGCCCTAGTCCAGATTCCAGGATTCCTTTCGGATCACCCCAAAAATTGAATCACTTGTAGTTTTTGCCATTCCCGATATTTTCTAAAAATTTCAGAAAGATCCTTCCATAACTTTTTGAGTTATCTTACTAACACACAGACAGACAAACAAACTCTGGCAAAAACATAACCTCCTTGGCGGAGGTAATCAACCAGGTCATTTTTAGCCCATCATTATACAAGTTCGAGTCTTTGGTTCAATGTGTCGTCTGTCTGTTTGTCTCTGTCTGGCATGACATTGTTGGTAGGCCTAAACGGCAAGTCTTATTGGAAAACTTATTACACGATTAACTAACCCGGTGTCGCTGCTATTAGCATGCAAACTTTCAGCGAAGCAAAGCATCTTCAAATGTGGTTTTAAATCTAAACAAAAATGGGGTAAAAAATGTGTGTGTTTTCAACAGATAAGTCTCTATATTTCAGATGACATAAAAATCGTCGACCTTGGATGACTTTAAAGGGTTATTACAAACTCTGCTATGTCATTATTGTTCGGTAGGACTATTGTAGCTAACAGATAACCCTAGTATCCACACCATGCTCGCCAAAGCTCGGCTGAGCTGGGCCGGTCATGTTGTCCGCATGGACGAGAAACGTCTGCCTAAAGGGCAGCTTCTGGGAGAGAAGAGATAATGCTGGAAATTAACAGAAGCGTTACAAGGATACACAAGGTATCGCTCAACAACTTCGACACTGACACAGACATTTGGGAAGAATTAGGTGGTGATCGACCCAGTTGTCGAAGTCTCGTAGCGAAGAGAGCTATCAGCTATGAAAAGGTTGTTTGACCAGAGCTGAGAATAAACGAAAGCAACGAAAAACGTCCTCTGTCAGCAGCTCATCAACACAACACCATGTGTGTGCCGATTGTGGACAAACATTTCGTGCTACGATTGGTCTGTTCAGTCACAATAAAACTCACCGAGGCAGCGCTGATCTTACCAACAACACGTCAACTTGAGGGAGTGTAGTGGTCATCATCCAACGGATGAAAAACACATACACATTGTAGCTAAACTGTTCGTCGTAGAGGAAAGGCGATGTTACTGTTGAACAAAACGATAATGAGTTTCTATAATCTGTCAATTGTAACCATATTTCTATCTGCAGCAGTTTGACTGCTATTTTGAATGAAAAGTTGTTGCATGGAGCCATCGCTGAATTACCGTATCTGATCGTATCGTAGCGTTGATTGTAGGGTTCGATATAGTAGTGCCACCACAGCGTGTATGTGACTGTACACACTTTGAGAAATCGCTCTCTATCCGCGACCGGAAGTCAGACGCTAACCTTCAATACGATCGGTCCACTCTAGCGACAGCTGTGCTTCTTGTGCTTCTTGCTACAAGGAAGATCTCCGACAGACAGTGATTATCAAGATCTGGACACAAATAACTTATTTGTCCACTTTCACCATATTAAATTTTAAGGTCACAAAAGTCAATGTCACATATGAGTTTTTGTGAGTTTTGTGAGCAAGATACTGCGACTAACCGCGGCAGAACTTAGCCTTGATCGAAGCTTGTTATCTTTCTTCTTCCACCATTCGTTTTCCTTTTGTAAAAATCTGAAAGAGTTCAAGCGAGCTTCGGGATCGTTCTTCCGTGGAAATGCTCTGATGTATTAGCCTACTGAGCGTAAACTTACATTTTATTTCGACACGCGACATTGTAACAGCAATTCAACTGTCAGTTAAAACGGAGAGAGGTAGGCCTAGCCTATGTCTGTAAACAGAACTTTCTTGACAGTGATAACACTGGTCGAGCAGTTACTGGCAGAAACACACGTGGTTTATGACTGTCGTGTTTACTACTTGAACGACGTAGATTTACATTAAACTCTAAACACCACAACCGGTCCCGATTTGTGTCGACTGTATCCCTCCTTTCATTCCAATCCAATGTTAGTGATGTAGAGAAAACGTCGCTGTACGTCAAAATACAGCCTGTCAGGAAAAATTAACATGACCTTTAAAAATTGGTTATTTCGTTGATATTGGTTCATCTAGCGTGAAAACAGTTGCAGATAGGCATAGACGTTCTGCTTATCATAACAAGCACTGATTACGAGCTATTTTGGGTTATCTACCATGATGACCTTAAACGACACTGAACCCTCAAAATAAGGGGCGTTAGTGGGTTTTAGTGATTTTTTTGCGATTTTCAGCTGTGATGCACCTTTTAAGGGTGAATTGCGACGAAATGACTGAAGATAGAGCAAGAGAGTGTGCGATCAGAAAATGCTAAGGCTGTCACGCGTCTCATGACCTTTGTTCAAATTACTTGTTATTGTTTTATTCAGTTTGGCAGTGCCATAGCCCAAACATGGACTATGCTGTTTGTAGGCAATTATGGGACCTGAGGGTGAGAGAGCGACGTTGGCCAAAAATTTTATAGTTACAACACCACCGAATACACGCCATTTTAAAATCGAGTCAGTAGGCTTATTGTTGTCTTTGAATCAGTGTCATTGTGGTCGTGGCTCTGGAAGGACAACTGTCCCCTGTGGTCATGTTGTTAGCCTGTTGGAAATTTTTTTCAAGAATACAGAATTTGGGGCTGAAATCATCTACTTAAAGAAACCTTTGAATGGGGCAAAATTGAAATTTTCAGCACTTGCACACACCTCCTTTGTCTGAAATTTGCAGCTGTCTGTTGCAAAATTACAAAACTTTCAGTTCCAACTTTTTGAACCCAATCCATGATGCAGCGGCGTATCCAGAAATTTCAATTGGGGCCTCATCTCCCTTTCCCTCCCCTCCCTTTTCACTTTTTGTCACTTTTCTTCCCTTCCTCTCCATCCCCTTTTATCCCTCCCTTTTCCTCCCGTGTCCTCCCTTTTTTTCTTTTCCTTCCCTTTCCTTAGAAGTAGGACCACCTAAAATCCAGCTAGAGGGTTTGTAGGAGCATAGTAAGTTTCCCCAGCGGGGTTTGTGGCAGCGCCCCAGCCGAAACCGAATTTTGTGTATTTTAGCTTCAAAAGATGAGATCTGGTGGCAACAGTTTTAATTATTTTCCCAAAGATAAACTGACCACATTGGCGAATTTTGTGCAGTTTATACGTATGCTTATGTTTTGTCTGGAAGATTGGGGAGCTGGCCCCTCCCCCCTTGGCTACGCCACTGCCATGGCGCTGCTGGTTCGACTTAGATCCATAGACGGGCATCGGTGAAGTAAAATGCAGCTCGCTGCTGTGATAACGTCCTGTTGACTCTGTGTGCATTTTACTGAATGACTGTGCCGGTTGATTAACTGTAATGTGCAGTGTGCACAGTGACGCTTGTGCATGTCTGTTACGTTGCCTTTTATGTATGTCGTGGTCAATCTATAGACAATACGGCACTGTAAGCTCTTACTTGCAGTCCACAAAATTGACACTTTACCGCAAAATTATGTTTGACCTTAAATTCGTGTATTTCCTGATCAGTTAGTTCAAAAAGTAATATCTAAAGAGTTATTTACGTCTGCACACTGCACACTGCACAGCAGCAATATCTATAGCTTTTGCAACAATATTGTCGTCGTGGACGTATTTGGTAAATAATAACTCTGCATAATAATACACACAAAATCATGACATCACAAAGTATATGGCAGTCTTTGGTGAATAAACACAACGTCAAGTAAAGAATGTTCTCATTTGCTACTGTGCTTAAACTATAAACCGCCCAAATACGAACTGATCTAGAGCTGCAGGGGCCTAATGATGCTATCAAACACTTTGGAGTTACGGATGCCAAGTACCAACACTTCATTGTCAAGCAGTGGCGTCCTGACAAAAGACTAGGGCAAAATTGTCTATTTGCCCTCCCACAATTTTTTTCCTCTCAGCAAGCATTTTTGTTCAAAAACCGTTTCTACTAATACAAAATTTGGGGCTGAGAGGCCCCTGTTTTCTAGCAATTTAGGGCTAAAATTGAAAGTTAGAGCATTTGTTTCTTCTTTGTCGGAAGTTTGCAGCTGTCTGACCGAGAAGTGCTTGCCCTGACCATTTTAAAACACGACGATGTTGAGGTCCCCCTCTTAAATTTTAAACTGTAGAATTTTTTTTTATTTTGCGGTAAAATGTTTTTCAAAACCTTCTCTCATTGTGTCGGAATTTTGGGCAAAAATTATTTTGAGCACACAATCTTTTCCTGTAGAAATTTGCAACTGTCAGTCGGAAATCTGCAACCCTTCTCATCTACATTTAAACCCACAACGCCGCTGCTGTCAAAGACGACACTGGCTTCGCATTGGTAGGCTTATTCGTATCTATGAAGTTCATTATGGACAATGGCTAGCATGGTTGCTTATATACAGCTCGTACAGCAAATTGTAAACAGCAGCGTTATATAATAATTGTGTCTGAACAGTCATTACAACCGTGACGATAGCGATAATTGCATTAGCCTAATGTGCGCAACTGACATGCGCGAAATAAAGCAGAACAAATTACGACCACAAAACTAAAACGTGAGCACAATAAACACAACAGGTTATAGGGCCTATTAATGGTCACTGGTGGGTCTCAGCAGCGGCGTCGTGGGGTACAAAATAGTATGCCGAGCAGAAAGTTGCGGCATTCAGACGACTGCAAATCTTTGACAAGACATTATGGGTGATCAAAAATTTAATTTTGATTTTAATTTTTCCAAAATACGGTTACTCAGCTTCAAATTTAAAATTTTGTATTTCACACGACAATTTTCACACAAAATTTTTAGAAAATTTTTAGACGTACAAATTTTTTTTCTGTTTCCTTGTCACGACGCCTCTGAGTTCAGTGTTGTGCATGATAGATTTAAATCAAAATCACCAGAAACTGGACTTAGATCAATAAATCAACAAGCATCAAATGACGTAAAATACAAATGTGCAGATTAAATGCAGCAGCTGCTGCGAATTTAGTATTTAGTAGGCGGCGACTTATTTTTTGAAGTAGCACCGACACTGGCTATAACAGCGATGTAGTATATTCGTTAGCAATTATAATACACACTAACTATTCGAATAGCCTGTAGGCTATCTGACCGGTCAAAACAAGCAATCACAGTCACCACCTAGCAAATAACATTACATATAATGTACGCGCTACTGACAAAAAATTCACGTGAATATTATGGCGTAAGGTTTAGGGTTTAGCATTAGTGTTAAGGTTAGCGTTTTAAAGGATTTATGTGGCAATAACTATAACACCAGAAGTTAGCTTACAATATGGGTGGTAAATTCGAGGTTCCGGCAGGCAAGCACAAAACTTGCCGACTGGTAATCAGAGATAGCCAGGCTGCTTGCTAGGCTTGAGATGCCAGTTGGCCGACCGGTGATCCGTGATTGCTACGGTTGATGTCGTCAGTTGATGTCGTATCGCCGCAGAGATACGGTCTTAACCGGTACATGATCACCATTTGGTGCTTGTACGTACCAGCTGAGGCTGTTCAAAACGGTGACCGGCCAAATATCCGGCTCATATATAGGGCCGTATATTTGACCGGTCATGACTGGGCGCGTTTGACCGGTGACAAAATGTAACCGGTCATGTAGTCTATAAAATATTTGACCGGCTGCCGGTCAAGTATTTTGTTCCATTATAATAACCAATAGTGAGCAATCAACTGACGCAAACTGCAGACGTCATAGTGATTGGTATTGTACGGCAGTGACGCCTGTAGAACGATTAGGACTACAATTAGGTCTTCAATTAAGCTAAATTTACGAGTGAAAAAATGAAATAATAATTTGGATTTTCAAGACAAATGACTATCAAAATCAACAAAAAAATGACTTACTTAAATATCACGTATCAGAAAGTAGATTTTCAATAAAATTTTTTAAAAAATGTGTAAAAGAATAAATTCAAGTGTCTATAGAAAATTTAATCGGCTTCCGGTTAAGTAGTTTGTTTTATCATAATAACCAGTAGTGAGCATTCAACTGACGCAAACTGCAGACGTCAAAGTGATTGTTATTGTACGGCAGTGACGCCCGCAGAACGATTAGGACTACAAACAGGTCTTCAATTACCTACAATCCACGAATAAAAATGGAATAATAAGTTGGATTTTCAAGACAAATGACTACTAAAATCGACAAAAAAATGACTTACTTAAATCTAAATCACATATCGTGACCAGAAAGTAGATTTTCAATAAAAATTTTTTAAAATGTGTTAAAGAATTAATTCAAGTGCTATTGGCAGATTAAATCAAGCCGAACACTGGTATTTTGGTAATAAAATTTAATTGCCTGGTGAAAAATTTGTCGCTGTTTGCTGCGTGTATCATGATGTAGGCTACAATGTGTTGAGCTGTAAAAACAGTAATGACACTACGTGCACACTAGATACTAAACACTACAACACGTCCTGCTGTGTACTTGCCGTCCTTCCATTCATTGTCAACGACGTACAGACAACGCCGCTGTACGTCTAAACACAGTCTGATAGGCCGCCACCTGAACTGATCATACGTTACAACCTGACGTTTGTACTCTAACGTCGGTGACAACAACGTCACTCGACGGTTGTAGTGGTCAACTACAAACACAAACTCATTATCATCAACTGCCAAGTGACTGGGGACATCGTACTAACCAATGGCTGAATCTGTCTGTCCACCATGACACTCAACTACCCGACGCCCGTTTTCACTTATCTTACACACGCGGTGGACTGGGTCATTAAAGATACTGCTACCGTGGCACACAATAAACTGACCACTGGCCAGTTGTATCGCGTGCCACGGGTTGATGTCGTCATCTGGAAGCGTGACGTCACGCAGTAAATCGCCGCGTGTACCAAACTCTTTGATCTTGCGGACTTCATCACATGTTACAATTAGATTGTGATCAGCATTCACTGACAGACCATCTGGTACGTCATTTACCGGCCACTGTGTGGCATTACCTTGCAGGTCAAGTCTATGCACACATTCAACAATATGATCAGAAGTATACAAACACAGAAAATGTTTGCATGAAGTCATGTCAGTGAAAGAGCGAGCGTTTGGCACAGTTAAACAGCGTAGTAAGCGGTAACTGATGGCATCGTACACCTCGACCTCATCAACGTCTTTCGCTCTCAGCAGGTAAATCTCATCTCCTAATGACGTCACGCCGAAAACTGGTTTACCTTCAGGCAACGTGCGAACCATTTGACCTTCTGTACACAGACAACACGTACATCTCCACATGGCTGACGAACTGCTATTGCATTCATTTAACAATAGTATTTTTTCTGTCAGTGTGCATGAAAATTTTAAGCTAATAGATAATTTCCGATTAAGACTATAAGAATTTGTCGTGGGTTCTATTCTCATTTGAAAGATTTACCTGTGTGTTTTAGGTTGCCACTTTTAGTGCTAAGTAAGTAAGTAAGTAAGTGAAACTGCCTGAAAGTATTTGACGCTTAACGTCCTGTGTACTTTCGTTTCAAATATTTACCGGTAGTCATCACAGCCGCGATACGAGAGCCGTAGTCAGAAATTTTCTTCGGATGGTTTTTTTTTCTTATTCGCTTATTCCCCTATTCCATTTTCTTTCTAGCTTTTTCGCTATTTTACTTTTCATTTTTTTGCTTTTTTTAAAAATCCAGCTAAGTCATACAGAAAGCGCTCTCAGTTTCGTTTTTAGTTACACGGTATCATAGTTGACTTTTTTCGTGCAAAAAAAACTAGATCTGTCGAATAAAAGAGTTAACTTAACGCGTTAGCGCGTAAAACAATTAATGCTTTGACAACTCTAAAAACATGTCGTTAACCCAGCACCATTTGTGTGCGTGGAGTATGTTGTAAGCCTCGTGGACGAACTGCTTAGGCCTATATTATTAGTCCGCCAGGAAACGATAGTTTTCGGGAAGACTTAAATTTTACCGTAGATGTTTTTTTTTTATTTCAATTACAGGATCTCCGAGATGCGTCGGCCGATCGGCGCGAAATTTTGCACGGTAGTCAGTACTATGCCAAAGTTTATAATGCCGGTCCGAAATTTCGGGGCCCTCCCCAAAAAAGTTTTAGAGGCCAAAATATGCACAATTTAGCCCGATTTTGCACGACTTCGAAGTTTGGCGGCGAGTATCTCCGGAACGGATGAAGATATTCGAAATCGGACTAGGAGTTTTTGTACCGCGATTCCCCCCGCGTTGGGTGATAAAAGTTCAGTGTACATTGGTCTATTAATCACGGAGATTAAGCGGTGAAATCGTACCCACCCAAATCGACTTTTTCGAAAGACCATATTTCGGCCCATAGGCGTGCTGCGCCCCCAAATTTCTACACGCGCCATAGAATGACCAAGTGCATGCGCTTTCCCCACCTGAGACCTGGGCCGCTCTTACAATATTTTTTCAAGGGGGTTTAAAATTGGCCTTAATTGTAGCGAATTAGCCACTATAACTTTAAAGCCAAATGGAGTAGCCTAATAAAACTTTGCCACGTGATATAGTGCTAAATACGTGGAGCTGGGAAGGGGAGGAACCGCCCCCTTAAAATTTGGGATAGCGAAGAAAGTCCAAAATTCGCCTCGATTTAGGACAACTTTCAACTTTGAGCGCAAATATCTCTGGAACGGATGAAGATATCGACAAGCGGTAAACGGCGTTATCAACTACCATCTGTCTCGCGTTAAACAAAAGAAATTTGGTGAACTTTGGTCCACTTAAGACAACGTTAAATTGGCTAATGTCTACTTACCTTAGGTCGACACTGCGCGTTCTGCGTAATCTAATGCATTGGAGTACTGGCCACGTGACTTTGCTACGAGAGGAATGTGAACCCCCTAAATTGTCCCCCAATCGGACTTTGGGCGCCGGGCAGACGTACGTTGAGCTTTGCCCCAAATTTTTAGTTATTATTATTATTATTATTACGTCGTTTAGAGCAGACGTTCTGTCATTCACGGAAGAAAAGAATCGCAAATTTCACTGACCGGTCTCAGTGTTGGAGCGACTGTCCCGAGTGGACTCTATGTCGGACTGAGTTCGCTGCTTCTGTACATCTGTAAAATACACATCAACGATTACTGATCAATCAACAAATCATCATACGACATCACAGCGTAACAATCACCGTGGCGCTGTAACATGACGGTGTCCAGATTGAATGCAGCAGCATAATTAAGCATCATCCGCACAATGACTGTCCACGCTAACTACACAGGACTTAAGTTATAATCCAAAAGTTGCAAAATAATACGTTTGATTTTCAAGCGATGATAAATCAAAATTTTCGTAAAATCACAAATTGTGGCCAAAAACTGATTTTACCCAAAAGTCACAAGAAATCGTAATTTACTGCTAAACATTTCAGTTTAAAACGTGTCCAACACTTGTGACAATAACTGACTGCGTTCAATATGTCACCCTTCGCTACTACTGGACAGGTGTAGTCGAGAGGAATGCGAAAAAATACCGTCCTTTCACGATATTTTGAGGAGGACACCGTTTCCTTGATAAGATACAAGTAGGTCAACGATACAGTACCATTCCTCAAATAGGCCTACAAAAAATACAAAGTCTAGATAAAAGCTAACAGTTGCTTACAGTGTTGTAACGAATACTAAATAAAAATATTTAAATACAATACAAATACTGGAAACTTTCAAAGTATTTAAGTAATATTTAAATATCTAGAATTCCCAGATACTTGCTAAGTATTTAAAAACCAGACAAATACCAAATTTACAGTATTTAAATACTGTAATAGGCCTATTACACGACAAAATTTTTATGCCATTTATTACTTTTCAGCTTAGAAATAAAACACAACAAAATGGTAACAGTCTAATCAATCAGTAGACCTAATCGCAAACAGACTAAAATCACAAAAAATAACACGCACTATGTCTGTCAATGACACTAATCATCTGACATCAGTTCATCTCTCACTATCAGTTAATTCATCCCTAGTCACCAGTAATGCTGATTAACTTTCAGCATTGTCAGTTTTTCAAACAGTTTTTCACCAAGGTTTATTTCGCCGTTTTGTCAGTGTCATCTTCGTCCAATGTTGCTGCACTTCCATCATTCAATCAAGACATTTTCTGATGATGACTATAAAGTGGCTATAGCTTGTTCTGAGAGCAAGCTGCTGAGTACAGTGAACTCTCAAAGAAATCTTTACTAATGCTGAACATCGGTGTGGCCCACACAATGCATAATAGTTGTCGTGCAAGTGTTCTGACATTCAAACAGTGCTGCAGTGAGTAGTTAAAACTGCGACCAGCTACAACTAGGTTCACAAAGTCTGTCAGAGCGCTGAGAAACTCGGTACCTGCCTCTTGACACATCAGCATATCACGAATATGCTGAGGACGCAAGCCATCAGGTCCCCCAGCTGAGCCTGGCGGAAATGAAAGAACAGCTCGACGAACCTCGTCCTCATCC
>Ga0209367_1011897_pt1 | contig 11470 bp, 7 predicted proteins | sample WorMetLIZISLAND2_FD_187412 | JGI IMG/M metagenome (GOLD analysis project Ga0209367, IMG submission 187412) | Marine gutless worms symbiont microbial communities from Max Planck institute for Marine Microbiology, Germany - Olavius geniculatus... ... | reverse complement strand
TTATGACATCTATAACTGTGCATATTTTGAATATTATGTCAAAATAAAAATTTGAGCAAAAAGGGGTTAAAGTTTTTGTATTTTTATTCTTTCTTTTTTTACTTACAGCTTTTTCAACTTTTTTCAAAAAATAAGCAAGAAAGCTTAAGGCAGAGTGGGGGATGTAAAAACTGAAAACATTTTCTGTGCATTTTGGGCTCTGAAAATTGCCTTTTCATAATCAATTGAGATAGACATGGAAAGGCTGCGTATGAAATTTTTAACATTAAACCTAGATTTTGGTGGTCTAAGTCTTGATTTTCTAGGTTCAAAGAAAGCTGCGCACAAGGGCATCAAACAGCAGTACCCCCGTAAAAGTCGTTACTTTACCGTTGTTGGCCAGTCTTTCGTGAAAATTGTTACAGATAGGCATGGGCATGCTGCATATCACAACAAGCACTAGCGACTAGCTTTTTAGTCGTATCAACATCGACGAGTTAATCGAGTTGAAAAAAAACCCAAACTTTCAAAATAAAATGGTTTTTATTTATTTTTCAATCTTCGGGTGCAGCGCACACTCCAAGAATGTACTGCGATAAAATGGCTGAAAATAGACTGACAGTTTGCTAACAAGAACTGTTGTAGGCTTTTGCGCGTCTCGTGAGCATTAGTTCAAATGTCTTGTCTTGTAGTTAATGACGACTAACAGGCATTACGTTGTGCCATAGTTTGAAATATTTTATTGTTAAAATGTCAGCGTAACTGACGGTGTGTAGCACATGTTTTTGCTGTATGTGCCAGAGTTTGCGTGATATCATGCAGATTAAATCAAATTGTTTCAGACATTTTGATTTAATTCGGTTTTTACACACAAAAGCAGCTACTGCTTTAGCGCATCTTCGCCATCGCAATTTTGTCTGCCTATCTGTCTGTCTGTCACACGGGTGGATCAGTCAAAATGGGGCAAGCTAAGATCACCAAATCTACACCATCTGCTGCCTGAAAAACTCTAGTTTCATTATTCATAAAGCTTTTCAAAAATTGGTCACGTCGAGCAGGGGCGCTAAATGAGAAGGGGTAGGAAAAATTTGCGATTTTCAGCCAGTAAACTGCCATATCTCAGAAACAGTACGAGATAGGGTCTAGGTTACCATTAATCACTAATAAGAAGTCGTACACTGGCTCTCGATTGCCACCAAATTCATTGACCTTGGATAATTTTGAACGCTAAAACAGAGGGTTTTATGGATTTTTTTGGCGATTTCAAACTGCGAGACACATTTCAAGAGCGAATTGTACCGAAATCAATTGAAATAGGCATGCACAAGCTGCACGTAACATTTTCAGCATTGGACATAGATTTCAACGGTCCTGTGCACGATCTGGTGCTGTTGTGCACTTAGTCCAAAGCTGTGACTGTGACTCATCAGTGTTAGTGTTTGATCAGTGTTTTCTATTGTGTATTATATTTGTGACTATGCCTGATCTGTTGGTTTGGTGATATTCTGTTAGTCCTGTCTGTTAATCAGAAACCGCTCGATCAGTTGTCTGGTGCTGTTGTGCAATTAGTCCGAAGCTGGGACTGTGGCAAATTACTCACTGGTATTTAAATTATTCGTCCATGGTTGCCACATCTCTGGAAAACATGAAATACTTAGACAATTTTTAAACCGGAAAATCTCGGAAAATTTTTAAGGAATTATGTGCAATCTCACAAATAATTATAGCCAAAAAACTCTGAACTTTTTTTCGTATTCTGTAGCCACTCTGTCATCAGTAATAGTGTTTGATCAGTGATTATTATTATGTGCATATTTTTGACTTTTGGCTGTTTGTCTGGTGCTGTTATGTATTAATCAGAAACTGTGCCTGTAGTCAGTTGCTCACTGGTGTTAGCATTTGATCAGTTTTTTTGTAACTTATTGAAACAGAGCAGTACTTTACCACTTTTTATAATCTTTGCTCGCTTTGTTATTTTATACTGTGTTAGTTTAAACCCTAGATAATGAATAATCACACCGTTTCCATAGCCATATGTAAGGACATTTTTGTCAGATGTTATAAGGCTTGCATTTATACATTTTTGTCATTGTTCATAAAGTCAACTATGTATTGCTGTATGCCAGCCATGCAGTCTCTATTTTTTATCAGTGCTGTACGCAGGAATACACATTATTTTAGTATGTAAATAGTTAGCCATATAATTTTTGGATCAAACCCACCATAATATGATACAATAAAAGGTATAGTCCTATAAGCAGAGCATAGAATCCTAGTCTTTTCCTACCAGCACGGCTTGAAGTTATACCCTTAAACGTTGAAAAAACCTACCCTAAGGTGTGAACCAAAAGAGTAGAAAAACATACCGTCCATATAAGGTGTGATAATCCTACCCTAAGGGCTGACTATATGATACACCCCTAAAGGTAGGAAAACCTACCCCCTATTTTGCGCAGTGTAGAGACAATTTGGGCTTTAAAAACTTTTCTGATGGCAATATTTTAGTCGTTTGTGTGCAATGTATAATTTTTATAACTGTTAAAAGCGTTTTTAATGTAGGTGATACGGTTATTTTGGGCTCTCAAAACGCATCCAAAATCATTATTTTAGTCGTTTATGTACAATGCAAATGACTGTTAATATCTCGCCGATCTCATTATAAATGGGTCATATGGTTAAAGACATTCCGATTTAGTGCATTTTTGGAGTTCTCTAGGCTATATAATGTATTGTCGAGAAAATATCTCCGCTTATTAGTAACCTACATATGAGCTGCGTTTGATAATCAGTGTCATAACTATTTTCACTCACACGTGATACTTGTTAATTGCATTGTTTTTATATAGACTTGTTTTTGTTAATTCCAATATGTGCAGTGTCAAAGTTTGCGATAATGCCACAGTTTACGCACAGTGACAGAAAAAAGTTTTAAAAATTTCAGAATTTGACAGAAACAGTAAAGTAAAAATTGCTAAGTACTGGTACGTACTGCACTGACTAAATGCGGACTTAGTGTGTAAAATATTTTTAGAAAGTAATTTTACAAAGTATTTTAAAAGCACGACATTCCTGATGAAATATTATAGCAATCTGGTCTTACTGGCATAAGCCAGACTTACATGCTTAAAAGATTTGCTGAATAGAGAAATGTCAAGCATAGTCCAGTTTTAATAAGTTAACTACGGTTATTAAGTTTACATTTATCGTAAAAAATCGAAAAAAATATTAGAAAGAGGCTTCCATTATGCAGGCTTTGACCACAGTACATCAGGCATCGTTACACCGGACAGACAAACAACATTAGGCTGCAATACCCGCACCACTGCTATTGCAAGGCGCAAGTAAAATTACAGTGGCATACAATCGCGCAGCGTTATCTTAGCACAACACTGGACTTTTCCGCCCTATATCATGCTTAATTGCTCGTTAGTGTGCAGATAAATGTTGCCATTTATATCAATTAACGAAATGAATAGTATACACTCAAGTATACTGACACTGTCAAAAAACCGCACTCCTGTAGTGCTTGAATTAACTCCAACGTTTTGGATTGTTCAAATTACTTGAAAATGTAGGTCTAACAGGTGTCCAGTTTAAGGCGGTTTTTTAGAATACAGTAAGTATACGAAAAGACGTGTTAATGAACTAGCCGGACAAAAGGGAAAGAAACATAGTAAGTCATTTTCAGTTTTTTTGCATAGTGCATACAGTCGGCCTATCGATTGCATTTACCATCTTAAGTTTATTGGGATTGCATTTACCATCTTAAGTTTATTGGGAACTTTACTCCGTTTTTAATTTATATGTAATAATTTTTGCAAAATGGTAAAAATCCATTACGTGGGTAGGCCTATCTGTATGTTGACGAGCGGAAAACAGAGTAAATTGATCTTGAATTTAATGGAACAAAAGAGTGCGGCCGTTGAGGGGCCGCCCGCTATGGGGCCGTTCTTGCAGTTGAGTACGTGCGTGCTGTTTTGGGGCTTTCTAGGGCTGTTTGTTTCTGCGGTAGAGGGCACGAAACCGAGGTCTAGTTCAGTCAGTAGTCAGGCGAATGCGATACTTAGTCGTAACAATGTGACATTACTGGCTTTGTTAGATAATTTTCGGCGCAAAGTAAGGCGACTGGTTGAGGACACGGGGTGCTCGTGTCCCAGGGACCCTTTCTACCAAGTTCGGTCTTCCCAGGCCATTTCGTTTTCGCTCTAGGTGGAGGCACACGACGGACAAACGAACGGACAGACGGACGGAACGGCCATTGCCATGGCAACGTGGTCACCCGGTGCAAGGCGGCAAGGGATTCTTACGCCACTTGCCAAATATCAAGTTGATCGGACAACAAGCGGCGAAGTTATGGGGATTTTTCGCCAACAACGCAATTAGCGGCCGTGACCTTGACCTCTGACCCCTTAACCTTGAAATTGGTCCACGGGGTGCTGGTGTCCCAGGGACCCTTCCTACCAAGCTTGGTATTCGTAGGCCTTTTCGTTTTCTCTCTAGGTGGAGGCACGAGACAGACAGACGGACAGAATCAACACATGATAGGGCCTCCTTCTAGGATGGACGGCCCCATAATAAAAGTGTTACTGCAGACGCCGCGGGAACGATAAACGAAAGCAATCATTACACTTGACACAACCGCGACACTATTCCGTTTGGTGTTGGAGGCTTTGAAACTGTCACAACTATAATCTCGATAGTTTTCTGTCAGATAAAATGATGTGTGTATAGCACAAGAAACCCAGCTGTAGTTAGGGTAGGCCGACCGTACCACTTATATCGAAAGTACTGCGTTCAACTTCCGATCACAAAAAGAAAACGATTTCCTAGAGAAACTGCAGTCACATACGATATAGTGGCGCACGATATCGAACGCTACGATTTACGCTAGCATACGATGCGGTAATTCAGCCTACGTGAATAGTGGCTGCAGAGAGGAAATTTACGTTCAAAATTGCGGCCATACCGCTGCAGACAGAGACACGATTTTTATTGACAGCCTACAGGAACTAGTCATCGCTTTATCCAACGGTAGCATCGCCGACCCCCTACGACACACCGTTTAGCCTCGGTAACGCACAACTGGTATAGCAGTGTGCATAATAACTTTTTCAATCTCATCTAAAATCTATTGTTTTACTGTTTTTTAAAAAAGTTCACGCGACTTCCTATTAGTGCTCAATAGTAATATAGACCCTGTGTGTCTCTGTTTCTAAAATACCGCTACATATCGGTTAAACGCGCATTTTTTTCTATCGCACTTTTATTCAAATCTAAATTTGAAAATCTTTCGCTTGCGTTCGATCACAAAAATTTTGCGTGCGAAAACCCATGACACAAGGGTAATTAACTATGTAATAGGTTTTTCGGTGAGCCATGCAATTTAGCCACAATACATTGTAACTGACAGAAAGACGACACATCGTAGCAAATACTCGACTTAACGATCGGCCAAAAAAAACTATATGCACTGGCGTTCGTTATCGAACACAAGAAGTTACATGTTGTTTCTAAAAGTTTTTCTGTAACTGCACCTACTATTTGGAATTTTCTTATTTTGACATTTGCAGTAGTTGTTCAATAGCTTCGTTTCGTGGCCAACTCAAAACTTTCCTTTTTTCAACTTCTAGTCATCTCTAGTGCCCCGCCTCACCCAGCGCCTCAGATTCGGCGAGTTTCTCGCCGATATTGTGCACTTTATAAATGTATTTACTTACTTACTTATTTACTTAAAATAGTTCGCCCTTGCTACTCAGCCCAATAGATATACAAGGTCTCCCTAAAGTCGGTCGTAAAGGAGACATACGTGGACGACGCTTGGAAGACATATACAACTGTCGCCCAAAGGTCGAAAATATAGAAAAAAAACGTTAAGGAGACCGCACTCGGGAGACAGTTTCGTATATCTGAAATAACTTCTTTAATTTCAACGCATTCAAAAACTTATCGCCCGATATGGTCATATATCAAAGAATACTAACATAAGTATAGATCCACAAAATGATATATATTGAGTTAGAACGTTTATTGCGAACTGTTCTCCTAAGGTCCACGTATCGACGGCGGTCTCCCAAAGGTCGCTTACACGGATATATATATATATATATAAAACTCATGTTTATTCAGAAAAAAGGATTTTATTCTATCTACACATGCGTTACACTACTAAGCGTGCAATAATACATGCAAAGCAAAATATTCGTTTATTTATTCGCTCGCACAAATACATCGCTGTGTCCGCTGTCCATAGCAAAACTATTCGCAACATTAAGCATGCAATAATAAGTACATTAAACGTGCAATAACAGATACAAAATAAAGCATACATTTACTTGTTTACTACGCTACATACAAATCTATTCACCAACACATCGTTAAGTCCTATTCACCAACACATCGTTAAGTCCTGTGTCCGTACTAAAACTATTCACAACTTTAGTCATATCTACACCAGTACTTCTAAGCATGCAATAATAGATACAGTAGTGGCCGCAAAATCTACTGACAACGCTCTGCAATTGTTTACGATTAAATGTCCACGACAAGCAGCGTCTGTTCAAAAAACGTTCGAAGTTTTTGCTGAGTGGTTGACTGAACGAGTCGAAATATTATCCGCAACCATCGTTCACCCACATGCACACCCAGTGACGTCCAGGTTTATGCGAATCGTCGTTGTTGACGACCAGTAGGTGAGGTTCCGAGGGTAACGTGTCGGCGCTGAATACTCCGTCAAAGTCTTTTATGCCCACGCTTCTCAGCACACCTTCGATCTCTTTCGTGTTCATACCCCAAAGTCGAAGACGACGTTTCTGTTGCTATCGATCTCGATGACGTTCTCAAATTCCGCGTAGGCGATCACCGTTACCGTGGCCTGCAGTGCTTGGCTGAATTTCAGCGTCAGTCGTACGCTGCCTTGTCTCACCAGGCTGAAGTGGTCGTTTTCGCCCAGATCGGCCGTCAGATCGAATGCGTATCTGTTTGCGTATTCGTCGCGAGTGATGGACAGGCCTTCGTCGGCGCCCAGTTTGCCCGTTCCGGCAAAGATTGTGTTGTACGCTCTTATATACTCTCCAGTTGCAAAGTTTGGTTGGATGTGTCTTAGGGCGTGCTGCTGCTGACCGTCCAGGTATAGACCGATCTCGCGCAAGCTGAAATGAGCAAAGTTGAACGGATTTCGATCTCTGCTGCTGCTAAATGCCCTGTTGTCGACCAAGCCGATCACGATGCGCGTGGGTAATTGCCCGGAAAACAGTTTTTCGTGGTTCATATCCTGGTACTTCTGCGGAATCGTGAACGATTTTCACACTACGCGACAAATGGGGTACTTTGTCGTTCCATGTTTCATAGCTTTAGCGTGAGCCAGGAATACCAAAGGCATCACCTTCACTTTTCGAACAAACAGCGACGCGAGCGTGATCTTCATTTTGTAATTAGCGTCTCCCATCAGACATAATGCGTCTTTGCTGCGAATTAGTTTGATGTCTACGCCGACCTCGTTCAACATGTATCTATCCTGAAAGAAGATGTCCGCGTGAAGACAACCCATCATATCTATCACCCGACTTTCTCGCGCCATACGACGTCGTGCAGCCAGGCCTTTGTTCACCTCGTCTTCGTTCTTGAAATCCATACTATCTATTTTGCCCTCGTTGTCTTTGTAGTAGAGAGCGGATATCAGCTGGGACGTTTTGGCGTCTATGCCGTAACTCAACAGCGTTTCGATCATAGCCCGATACGGATACGTGTTGGTCGATGAAGTTATCAGAGTGCCGTTAAGCGAAATGTCCACCTGCAAAAACAAACTGTGCAGAAACAGATTGACGGGACACACTGCAGAGCCGACAGCAAAATCCGTGTCATTTCCATAAGTCACTTTGGCTTTCACGTGCAGCATTGTGTTTGCAAAGTCGACGTCGTCGTTTCCCGAACCGCTCACTTCGAACTCGATGGGCGAACCTTCCGTTACTGTCGTCAGAATATTTGGCATATTCGACCCAGCTATCGTGCTTCATGCTGGTTTGCGTAAGTGGAACGAAATACAGATCCAATTCCGACTTTGTACATTCGCAGGACATGTCGTGCGCGAAAGCCATTATGCTAAAATGTCTTTCGAATGCGAGCGAAACTTTCGGCTTTTCTTGCGTCGTTTCGAACAAACGCCTGATCTAAACTGAGCCACCAGACTCTATGCAGAGCGTTTTATACCTTCCGGCACACGTCTCTTGACGGACTTTTTCAGCATGTGTCCGCCCAGCACGTCTTCTGCCACGTTCACGCCGGTTCTCAGAGCGTCCGTTGCCAGCGCCTTTCCATGAGTCTTGAAGAATGGGATGACGAATCGACGGAAGATGCCTCCCAAAACGCTTTCCATCCCATGACCTCGTTGTTGCCTGCTGCCGACGAAAACGGGCATCAGTCCACCAACCTGACGAGAATAGTAGTCCTCGTAGGTGCGGCGACTCGCGTCGCAGCAGTAAGGTTTTCCTCTCATCGTTCGTGCAATGTTCGGATGACAAATGGCGGAGATAGCAATTGGCGTGTCCTTTTATAACCCCAAGTATGAGCGACGAAATTCCAGAATGACGAACGATTTTTTACATCGAAAAGGAACGGGACGTCCGTCGTCGGTCATGATGTTTACCTCCACCGTGTCAAAGTTCTTTTTCTGCACCGGCGCGTACAGTATCGGGTTAAATGTCTGATGCACGTTTCCACGCCTTTTCCAGAACTTGTCGACTATGCAAAGCAGCGGCGCTTTCGTGTCTCCCACGGTAACGTTTTTTAGTATATCGCAGTAGATGTGCATGGAGTTGATGTCGCCATTCGTCATAGAAAATTTACGACTCGTTCTCGCATGATTGTGGCCGTATGCTACTTGTGCGTCGGCACCCAATATCTCAGCCAATCTTTCGCTGAATCGAATAGATAAAACCGTTTCCAAAAGCTCGGTGAACATCATCTCTGTATGACCAGCACTGGGCGTAAACTTGATGTACGGCTCGTTAAAGATGTGTTTTGGCATCGAGGAGTGCATGACTGCAATCAGATCACCCAAACGTTTGTATTTGCCCTCGGGAACTACCGTCGTGCGAAAATGCATATTATCCAGCGAGATGGTGTAATAACATTGGTTAGCAACGACGTTATATACGGCGCTAGGAATCGACATCTTCGCCAAGCCCACTTCCCAGTCACCTTTCGGTTCCACAGCATTGGCTAGTTTGGTTGTGCAACAAGCCACCGTGTTCTCGGGATAGTAGTCCATGAAGCTGTTGGACGGTAACGTCATGTAAAAACGACTTATCACAGCGATGCGATTTCATCCATCCATCAGTTAAACTTGCTGGGATAACTTTTCCACTACACGAGATACTCTATCTTGCCGTTGCGTTTCCTTGTCTTTAGTATGCGATCAATTATGAAGTGCTCGCTGTCAGATTTTAGTATTTTTTGTAGTTCAGGCTCATAAAAGCTGCCTTTTATAGGTTCGCCAGTTAGATCTTTCAATTCATACGTTGCTGGCGCCGTTGTTAGACGTGAGGTAATCTCGAAAATCTCTTGCGATTAATCACCGACGTAACCTTTGCGAAACGGGTGACGTTGCATGGCGATGCGCACCCGTCGCCAACTCGGAACCTCCACTTAAACGATTTCAACTTTAATGGATAGAGACGCGTTCTTGCTTTCTGTTCGTTGTGAAAGCCGACTTTCACCGGCGCCATTCCTATCGATCTATGGTATGTGTTGTTGTACGAGTGCAGCAGGTCGTCCAAAACATCGACTTATCGTCGCGCATTTGCTTGCGTAAAATAGCGATACATCTTTGTTTTCAAAGTTCTATTGAATCGCTCGACAACGCTAGCTTTTAGGTCTTTGTATTTACTGGTGTAGAACTTTATGCCGCGACGGCGCAGCATGGACTAAAACGTCGAGTTTAGAAATTTCGTTTCTTTGTCGCTTTGCACCATGTTACAGTTTCGTTCGTCCACAATCTTTTCGAGCGCTTCAACAGCATCGCGAGCGGACTTTGATCTAATCGGTATTGCCCATGCGCGCTTGCTAAACACATCTATACTGGTGAGCAAGTATTGCATACCATCATTGAATGGAAAAAGATTCGAGACATCTTGAGATTGATTTGATAAAGGAATGCGATCCTTTCGAGTACGTCTTTCGTCGAGGAAACCGAATTCTTCTGGGCTTGTGAAACATGTAGGCATCTTGTCCGCTGAGAAATTCTATTACGTATAGTACGGAACGTCCGCTGTAACGCTGCAAATTGCGGACGCCTGAAAAACTGCCTGGTGCGCGAGGATCGGCGTACAACACATCAATATTGGTCCCACTGTACTGTGCGCGTAGTATGACGACCTGTTTTCTTTTTCTTCTTTGGCGGCTGTCTGGGTGGTTCCGGTTCGCTTAGCCAGTTAATTTTTGGAGTCGTTTGTTCGGTAGCAACCGGTTTGTCGACGTTTAAATATCGGTGTAACTCACCGACGTATTGCCTCACTTTGCGGTCGTCGGCTATCGCGAAGAGTGTTTGTCAGACGAAGACTGTAATCGGTTTTAGCAACGGCAGCGGCAGGTCTTTGCAAACGTTTGTATTCCCTATTAAATTTATCCAACAGAATTAGTTTCTTTGTTGCCTGCATCAGTTCTACAGAAGCAGACTACCGAGGACCGACAACACGGGAGGCAGTAGACGGGTAAGGAATCCACCTTTCTGCAGAATTTTGCGTTTCGCCCGCAGTGATGATTTTCTCTTAGAAAGTGCTTTCAGGTCATGTCGCTTGTGACGCAGGTTCTTCATCTGGCAACTCGTGAGTGGTACGTTGCCTTTTATAACGTTTTTGGCGCATTCGCTAACGCATTCCACAAACTGTTTGTCGCACTTGCGAACGTACTCACGTTTCGCCCTGTCGCCCAGTCTACGTATGCGCTTTAGCACGGACAGATAATTTTTGACGCGTTCGCTCATTTCGGCACGTAGACGTAGCGAGTGTCGTTAGGAAATATGTTTGTGCGCAGACGTAAATCTTCGTCCTGCTCCGGTAGAAGATCAACGAACAAATAACTGAACGGCTTTCGTGTTGCATCTTTATATGCTTCCACGGCAAACGGTGATCGATTTGCCGATCTGCCGCGCCAGACTGGCGAATTGGCTTGCGTTTCTGGGATTTTTAAACAAGACCATGTAGTGGAAATTGAGGCTTATCGTTTTGACGTGTCTGTCTTTTTTGTGGAAAGGTTTTGTATCAGAAATAGAACACTAATGTTCCTGTGGTGCGAACCTTTCGTAAATGGGTTAGCGATGGATTCATCCGTTTTGTTTATATGGTCATCGATCACAAGCAGCACGGGCTCGCTACCGTCGAAATCCTGCAAGTCCGGTAAGCATTGTCGAAAGTCTACGCGACGGTATTTGTCGAACAGCTGCTGGTATTCGCTGTAGCAGTATACGATTTTACGAGGCGTAGGATCGATCATGACG
>Ga0209367_1011891_pt1 | contig 11472 bp, 9 predicted proteins | sample WorMetLIZISLAND2_FD_187412 | JGI IMG/M metagenome (GOLD analysis project Ga0209367, IMG submission 187412) | Marine gutless worms symbiont microbial communities from Max Planck institute for Marine Microbiology, Germany - Olavius geniculatus... ... | reverse complement strand
ATCTTACACATAGCCGGAGTTATGACAGTTTAAAGCATTGTCTAATTTTCCCCATAGGCGCCATTGTAATTTTTCATATTTTTGTGAAAAAATAGATGAAAATGTTAAATTTAAATTTTGTAACCCCCAAAAAGGCACTTCCTTGCGCGAAACCGCGTCATATGAGCTATCGTGCGTCAAAATCAGTTCAGTCGTTTTTCCTGTAGAGGACGGCAAGAAAAAAAAGGGAAGGGAAGGGAAGGAAAGGAAAGGGAAGGCACAAAAAGTCACGCAAGCGTTATATTTCACCTATTCGTGGGGAAGCCTCCCGAAAGCGGATTTTCATCAAATTTTGCACATCAGGAGATATGCTAGACGTAATCATCTGTGCAAATTTTGGTGTGGAAAAATTAAAGGGTTTGGGAAATATGAGGGGTCAAATTTTGGAGTTTCCCATTGAAATGGCTGGTCACCCTTACAACAGGGCTGGCGCTACCGCGCAGCTTGTGATGAACCAACTTGCATGCAACTGAAATTACTAAACTGCTAGAAATATTAGTAGAGAACGGGATCGTTTGGTCTGGGGTCTTATACTGTCCACTGGCCACCGTGCCCCACTTAGCTGTCACTATTAGTGTCAAAGCCTAACTGGCAAAAATAATTAACTCACAGAGAATTCAGCTGACAAGCAGTAAGTTGTACACAGACAGACCGTGTACAGACCTGGATATTTAGCTCCAGATTTTTCCACTGGCAGAATCGCGTGTATTTGTCGCTGTAAACATTAAAATAACAACATACAGCACACAATGTAAGTCTGTCACAGTGTGTCCTCTCCTACAAACAAACAGACGATATTCAACACTATTCAATAACGCGTACACAGCATTAGGCCTATCTGTAGCACTTGTTTACGTTTTAGCGTTTTCCATTAAATTCATCTTTCAATACCAACTCTCCACACGCAAGAGACCCAGCGTCTGTAACACTAAATATCAGGCGAGATTCCATTATTTTGATTGCTGCCAAATTCTGGAGGATTTCCGTGGCCAGAACAGTGAGAGAAATGGTAAATATAACAACAGTAAATGTGTCGTCAGACGGACCTACAGCAACTATGGAGACAGATGTTTTGCGGCTGCAGCCAGACCAGAAACTTTGAAACAACCTTTCAGCTCGTTTGTGACATGCAGACATTAACTATGTACCGTTTAAACCGTTAACAAAGAAATTTTTCGTTCGCTGTGTTGAGAACGCGGTGCATTGTGACTAAGTGATAAATCGCGCCGCCCGGCACTTCCAAATACCTTACTTATTTACTTATTCACCAAGAAAAGGAAGCGGTCCCGGCCGTTTTCTGTCTTGAAACTTGGCGCATAAATGCCCGGATGAGGGGACGGAGGTAAGAGCATGCTGAGACATAGTGAAAAAGCACGTATACGACATACGAGACATATACGCAGGTGACACTACCGGTAACGCTAAAGGTGTGCGTGCGTCTATCTCGCTAGAACTACACCTATGCATATACGCCACTAATCAGCAAGATGCACGCATGCGCTCTTCTTTCTTTCTTCCTTCCTTCGGGAATACACCTTCTTTCTACCCGGATGTACACTGTACGTTAGACGTCCTTACATTCTACGTCCAATGGCCACACACGTGCAGAACAGAACGCGGCGGCAGTGGATGTAGAGAGAGGGGTTGATGGGGGTCCGAAATCCATGATCCATCCCTCTTCTGCCCCCTATAAAAATAATTTTTAAAAACAAAAATTACAGCCAAAATGTCCGATGCATGACGAGTGAAGCTGTATCTACTTTTCAGCACCACATGTGGCAAAACTTTTCAGAACCTCAGTCGAAAGAAAGGCTATAGCTAACGTCCAAGCCTAATCAATTAATCTCGTCGGCTTGTCCGTCGCGTAGACTATCCACGGAATTGCTGAAAATCGGACCGTCGTTTGGGACTCGAAAAGTACAAAAATGAGTTCGTTAGATGATCAAAATTCAATCACCTCTTCTCTACCTGGCCCAATTTCCCTTATCCCGTGATGCACTTTAATGGCATGGTAAAGCAATACTTTAATATTATTAGTCAGACGGCATCAACGTACAAAAACAGACATGTCGGCAAAGCTTCGTGCGCTCCAAGAGCTTCTACACTCTACAGGGTAGGCCAAAAAACGTGCCACTTTACTTTTGTTCATATCTTCGCCAAATATTAACCAATTTTCAAAATTCTTTCACTGGCACATACTGTGGACAATTAGCAATAAAGTGGTTGTTAAATATCCCACCACACTTTAACTGCATTGCTACAAGACCATGTGAAACATAAATTTTCAAAAATCACTATAATACATATGCAAAAAATCATCTTCTCAGGGGCGTCATTTAGGGGAGGGGGATAAGGGTCTATGGACCCCCAAGGATTTATGATTTCAGTTTTGTTTTCTGTAAATTGTACCTTTGATGAAACGTAAAACAGCCAAAATGTCAACTGCATTACCGCTGCAATAACAATAGGCCTACGACACATACGAACTATTCCAGAACTATTCAATATTTCAGTTTGAAGTAGATTTTAAACAACATTATGATCTGATTACTATCATGATGGTGTTCACATTATTGCATTCTGTGTTCTTTTTTTGCTGTGCTACATTAGTTTTCTGATGAGACATAGGACATGTGTGCTTGCAATAGACTTTGGTTGATTAATGGATTTTAAATGGCAACACGTAAACTAAGCATAATATACTTATGTATGCGTATGCTAGTAAAGAAACATTTATTATCCTAGCAGTTGGACTCATCAGTTGAGTATAATTTTGTCAGTTCAAGTGTGTTATAGAACATGCAAGGTTGTTAGAGTGGAGAAATGTTAGATTTATTGGTCTGTTAATGACTGTTATATACATTTACTGTGTAAACTGCACGAAATTTGGTCAACTGATTCTCAGGAAAGTCATTCAAATTGTTGCCACGAGATGTCACATTTTAAGGCTGAAAATGCACCAAATATGATCTCGGCTGGGGCTCCTCCCCAGACCCTGCTGGGGGAGTTTACAGTGCTCCCCAGACCCTCTAGCTGGATTTAAAGGGGGCTTACTTCTAAGGGGAGGAAAAGGCAGGAAAGAGGAAAGGAGGGAAGAGGAAAAAAAGAGGGAAAAGGGAAAGAGGAGGAAAGAAGGGGAGGAAGGGGAACGGAAGGGGGAGAGAGTGGACCCCCAAGGATTTAGTGAAATGACGTCACTGCATCTTCTGAAACAATTTTTATCAATTCTCAATGCAAAAATTAAATAATGTTTGGTATTACAGGCATTTCTGAGGTTTGTATAGATAAAAGCACAGGATATTGTCGTAAATAATAATTTTTAGTGCACTTACAATATATCGGTGATGTAATGTGCCATTTAGCAGTGGAGAAAAGCTCTGATAAAAACTTGTACCAGTTCAAAAATACAGTTTTCGGAGAATACTGGCAGAATCTTTGAAGATAAACTGCAATGGGGGAAAAAGTGGGAATGTTATTAAAAGACATTTGGGAAACATGCAGCACTGACCAAAGGCGTGAAACCACCAGACTGAAGCATACACGTACTGAAGAGAACGTGAATGAATGAATGAATGAATGAATGAATGAATGAATATGTCAATTTGTATAGCGCCCAATTAGAGAAGACCTCAAGAGCGCTCGCAGCCAAATAAATGAGTTTTGAGTTTTTTCGCAAATGTATCTCTGGACATTGATGAAGTCCGCAGTGATCACTGCAGATGAAATGGTAGGCTTGCTAAACCGCAAAGGCCAGAAGCAAACATATTGTTCAATACGCCAAATATCCAAAGACACAGATCTGCCAAAGTTTGGCATCGTACAGATCATTCACTGCATTTTTGGCTGGAAGCGTATTTCGTTTACCAACACGCTTGCTGCCTATGACTGCTAGTTTTTCTTGCATTAATATTTCACAAGGTAGTGTAGAAACGCATTTACTTTGTGGCGGGATGTATAATAATCGCATTATTGCAAATTTTCTGCAGAGTGTGCCAGTGAAAGAATTCTGAAAATCGGTCAATAACTGGCGAAGATATGGACAAAAGTAAAGTGACACATTTTTATGGCCCACGGTGTAGTTCGACACATTTCTGACATATTTCTGGTCCGTTTGGCAGCAGAATTCCCCGTTAATGGCAACGAACATGGCGGGTGAAAAACAGCCAGGAACGCTGTATAGCCTACAGCAGCGCTTCATAATCGAACCACCACGGCGGCATTGGCTAATGTAATTGTTTTACACTGCATGTGTGGTCCCTAACATCAGCCAGGCGTAATCGTAATGCAAACCAGATACTATCATAATGAGCCACATACACATGACGTCTACTAGGAACGTTCTCAGTGGAATGACGTGAGGCACACGGAATGCCGATAATCAATCCGCTTTCAGGGACGATCCGCCAAGAAACGAATCGGCGCATAAGCAGTCAACGTCTCGGGGCATCTCCGTTACTGTACTTTTGAATAAACTCACACGTTGAAACAGTAAGTAATAAGGTATAAACCTATAGGCGTAACTTCGTCAGCTTACAAAAATTCCATCTACATTTTAACTTTCTATAAATGGTGAAAATTGTCGATTACGAGTAAATTATCTGTACCATGATTACGATGACCATGCTGATAATGATCAAATTCAAACTACATGTATATAACTTATTTGTACTGATGTGCAAACAGAAAAGTAGAACCGAAGCAACAAACCTTTCGAGAAATCGGTCAAATATCCGGCCTTGTAAAGAATTTTTTATTTCGACAATATACGGCTGCAACAGAACAACGCAACGCTGCGAAATACAGTGACGTCAAAATGACAACTACACTGATAAAATAACGTCTAACACAATATAACACAGTGTTTCATAAAAACAATCACGTCAAATATTTATTATATCTCTGCTAAACTGTGAGCGATTTTACATTGGCCTACGAGCTGCTAGTGCAGCGTATCGTAACAAACAAGCTTCAGACTTTCAGACAAGAATAACATTTCCTGATAGGCTAAAATTCAAAACGAGGGCAACCCACCCCCACCCGTCCCACGAGCTACGACAACCGTAACGCGAGCTGTTTTTAGCAGTGAATTAACATAATACTGTTGACGTCGCCATCACTTCCTAAGTCTGATAATCAGGTGTGAACTAATCATATCTGGCCTAATAACTCGTCGCGCTGTTAGTGTTATATTAAACGAATAAGATTGCTTTCGGTCATGTCAACAGCTGCAATTACTGGTAGGCCCTAAGCACGCGCAAAGTAAAGTTCGTAAACGCAGCGGGTTTGTTTTAACACAACCGTGAAAATAAAAAAAATGCAAAAACCTTTTTTCGGTCGATTTCGGGCCCCCCTTTTGCACAAAAAATATGCTGTCGTACTGTTTCTGTGTTTTATATTTATTTTTTTACTTCGATTTATACAGCTACCGTTTTTAGCCGACCGTACAAAGTAAGGATCGAACTATTGACATGGCGGTCGTCTGCTTGTCTCTCTGCCCGTCAGTCACGGATGTAATGTGGCTAAACGGTGCAAGATAAGGCCTACGTTGTTACTGATCACTAATAGGAAGTCACATATACTTTCAAATGGCATATAAGTCATCGACCTTGGGTGACCTTGAAGAGTCACAAAGCACCATGCTATGCCAATCGTGCGGCATTGTGACTAAACGGTACGTCGTAGGGAATCGGCGACGGTATTATCAAATAGGGCGGTGGCAACTTCCTATAAACTTTCAATAGTAACCATGTCTCCAACTGCAGCGGTTTGGCCGCAATTTTTAATGGATTTTTCAAGCTATAAATGGCTTATCTTGGAAACGGTGAGATAGGGCCAAGGTTGCCATTGATCACTAATAAGAAGTGGCATATGCCCTTTCAAATGAAATGAAAAATCATCGACATTGGATAAGCTTGAAGGTCACTGACAACCAGTTTGGTCGGCTACCCTAGCGATAGCTAGGTTTCTTGTATGGAGATTATCACAGTTTCAAAGAGCGCCATAATATGGCGCCATATATATGGGGCTATACCGCGCACGCAACGCAAGAAAATAGACACGTTGCATTTTGCTTCTAGCCGCGTAAAATTGTACGTGAGAGCGTTCCATTGCATTGCGTTGCGTGCGTTGCGCCAAGTAAAAAGCATGCTTTATTAACCAGGATGCTAATTATGGGGGCGAAGTTGAAACATCCAAACCGAACCGGCCCACCTCGAATATAGTGTTGGGCAGATGACGAGTTTTCTGCGCAACAGTTAGCGCCTCTTGTGCCATGTCTATAGCTTCTTTAGAATAAGTCTGTACACGAACACATGCGCACCGTGGCCGTCAAAACATAGATACAAATACAGACAATGTAATTTATAGATCTATAAAAATTATATTTCTTGTGAAGTCCATCAGTATTAGGCAAATACGCAGTGCAAAGAAAGAACTTCTTGGGCATTTATTCGGAGAGGGGACCCTCAGCGAGTTTGCATCCGAATTCCCGCTTGCGTCGTTTTGAAGGCTGCAGTTTTACGGAAAGTTTTGACGCCTTTGTGTCGCTCGCGGACAACCTAATACTGCGGCGTCGCCTCACAGGAAGAACGAAAGGTCTGGCGGTAATGTGATAAGTAACGAGTAACGATGATTCAATATTGTACGATTAGCAGTCGCCGAAACTGACTACATTAGCTTCCGTCAAAAAGAGCATCAGGCATCGTACTGTATTCTAAAATAGCCCAGTCCTAACACAGGGCGATCGAAAAATAGAAAACTGCAGAAAGTACATTTAGTAACAGCAATGGTGTAGGCCTACTACTACTAGCGGAAGGTCTAGTAGTAGTAGTAGTAGTAGTAGTAATCACTGATCAGCCGCAGTTGCTGTCCACGAATGCAATGGTTTTCAAATGAAACCATCAACAGTCTGTTAGTCTATTGTCTTGTATACTGTCACCCTCTTCTCATCGATGCATCCATCGATGCAAAACGGATCCGTATGAAGACCTATGATAACGAAAATAACGCCCGACAGAGTATAAGAATAGCGAAAGCTGCCATGATTCTTTTCATTCATTTATTTTTTTTATTTATTATTTATTTATTTTTCATTTATTCAGCACGCCACATGGCAGCACAATAATATAGGCTTGTGCAGTACAATAAAGTTTGCCATACACAGTAATAAGGCATCAAAATAACACCAAAAACGGACACAGTCATTCACTAGTAACAACTAAAGACTGAAAAAGAGAGTTCTAACTTCTGCCAAAGACGAAATTAATTCGTTCCTCAGTCCACCACATTGGTACAATTTACGTTTGTTTACGTTTCACTTACTTACTTTACTTTACTTACTATTAGATATTAGCCTATTAAGGGACAAAAAACGAAAACTTAAAATAAGTGAAAACAGTTTTATTTGTGAGTCAATAATGCTTATAAATTTTTTTTCGAAATTAATCGATCATATTTTTCAACGCTGAAAAACTCACATGCGATTGAGCTAGAAGTTCTTTCATAATAAACTGGTCGTAAACTTCGCGACCGGACTTAATCCTCTCCTCGTCCGTCTCCAAGTTTTCAAACTTCCGTATCTGTGCAACAACATCGTAACCACAGCGGTAAAACGTACCTGATGGCTACTTGCTCTATAGCGCTGCCTACCTGAGTCAGACCCGTGACCAGAAGCGCTTTACAATCTCGGAAGTGACAGTGGATTGCTATGAGCTAATGATATCACAGCGCACTACGTGGCCGTCCACTGCCCGTGCTAGCAAACAACCGGGCTCGCGGTGCAGTTAGCACACATACCACAACTCCGACAGCTGCACAATTAATACTGTCATTACGTAGCCTGTAAGCTAGGCTATTATTCATTTCCCATCCAACTAAGGGTAAAAGGCTGAGTTAGCATAATGACAAAGAAAATTAGCAACTTCCTCATGCAGGGTTGCGTGTAAATAATGGCCCACCGTGAGAGCCGAAAGTTATACGAGTACGAAACTTTAGCCTGACATGCACTAGAACACAGTCTTGCATCTGCATCTATTTAACGTGTGTTTAGTTTTTTTTAAAATTTCGTTCCTAATCACAGATGGACTTACTTCTTCGTAGAACGCAAGCTGCGGCACTGGTTCTTCGGAGACGTTCTCGCAGAAGTCTTTGAACATTAGAAACCCTGCGGACGAATAGCAAACAACGACAACAACATTTCTTCTTCATCAGAACAACTATACAATTAAGAAGAACCTTTTTTAATTCTTTCACAATTCAGTCGAACGACATGTTTATTAAAAATTTTTAGCAGGTGTAGCTGAAAAAACGCTAATTCGAAATATTTAAATAAAACGTGCCAGTCGTTAGGTAACGGTCATGTCATGCGACAAGATAGTGACAGATCTGCGTATATATTCCGCCGACGAACGACAGACCTTTATTACAGAGTCGCACTCGTACTGCCCTTTGCTAATGCTGCCACTATGTCTGCAGTGATATAGCGTGACCAAACGAAAAACAGTTGGGCTTACGCTACCGAAAGTCGGCGACCGTGGAATAAGTGTATGCGTCAACTACTGTCTTGAGTGTATAAGTTCGATAACGCAAAAACGCCACTTGCTTGCACTTGTGCAATAAGCTGTGGCACAATATGCATTCACAACTTCATCGAATGTTCAAATTTTCAAAATTCTTACAGTTGTCAAATCAGTAGTAAAGTTGAAAATAATAATAACTGTAGGCCTAATGTTTAAAAAAATTTTTTTTAAATCCCATCACATCCTAAACGCGTTATGAAATACGTCGTATATATTCAACTTTAGAACACTGAAAGTTATGCCTTGTAACTAACTTCTACCAAAGCCTGTTGTATTTCACAAGACGTGTTTGGGGTGTGATGGGATCTTTAATGAACGCTTGAATGAAGATTTACTGCACTGTACATCGATGAAAGAATGACGAAAGTAGTTTACACAAATCAGCATCTAATGCTGTTATAACAAAAACGTACGAAATTACTTTTTAATTTTTGAACGTACCTAGTTTCTGGTTGAATATTTTTTCGAAGTTGACTTCGCTCATCTTCTCGAGATGTTTCTGCATGACACTGCGGATGCTGCACAGACAGACAGACAGAAACACATAAACACACGACAGCACTGCTATAGGTAAATAATTGATGAAGGAGCGACGCCACACGAACGTCACCAACACTAACCCCGGCACGGCGACGTGCCTAACGACCAAATGCACAGCCGCCGAAATACCGCAATAAGCCGCAATATTCCACGAATTATATAGAGCGCACTCAGAGAACTGAAACATCAGAAGGAGAACCGCGTTTTATTTCGCGATGTTCAGCAGTCGATGAACAGTGCTGACATTCAACGACAAACTGCAGTCGTTTGCATGACAAGCGGAGACAAAAATGCAGAATCCGGGTATAGGCCTATAGACGAAAATCTAGCCGGCCGCTTCTTAATCCGAAACCCTTTACTGGGAAATTTTCACGAAAATGATACGAAAACACCAACTTCTTGGCGATTTTGACGTAAATAGTCTATGCGGAAACTTCTTCTGATCGTACTAGTGAGTAGTGACTGCAGTAGCAGATATTTCTCGAACAAATGTTGTCCGGAAACCGCGTACGTAGCCAAATGGCGGTTCTAGCCTGGAGCTGAGGATGCTACAGCATCTCCACATTTTGGCTCAGCCCCCCCCCCAGTTTAATGTACATCACAGTGATCACACACTGACCAATGAAAAGTTTTATCGGTGATAGCGGAATGAGTAAAGGCAATCCCGTTCCGCTGGGTTCGAGGTGAAGCACAGCACCCCCAGATTCTTCAGTCTCGAACCCCCACTGACTGTCCGTAGCTGTGAAAACCGCGATTCTTTTACGCCGGCATTCGGCCCATCACTACCACTACTGGCCGTAAAGAGGCGCTAATGTTGGATGCCGCATACATAACGCGATAACCCCAAGACAATCATCTCTGTATGCGTGAGCCGCTGCACAGTGAATACAGAGCCTAGATAGCTTCTAGTCCAGAATCCGCCAAGCAGAACAATGCATTGCCCCACGCTATTACTAAGCCGATTACTTCTAGTTCCGCGCGCAGCACTGCTCGTCGAAAACGCATGAAGGCATCGAAAACGTACAGATCTCGATGTCGTAGGTCCACACGACAGAACCAGTACAGACACTGTTCCAGCAGCAAAATCAGCGAAATTCTGCATCGTTTCTACAGACATTTTGTGAATTACCGGGTACTGGAAAACCTACTGGCAAACCTACGAGTATGTTTTTACCGCTTTCCTGGCGGCAAAATTTTATTGTTGTGAAACTACCGGTACTGCCAGTATAAACGACGAAAACAGGAACGAATAATCTATAGCAACTCAAAATTTATGAACGAAATTGACTGCGTATCATTCACTACTGCGGGTGCTACTTTAACAAATAGCTCAGCTGTCGCTATGGTGGCCGACCGTACCTGTCTGCACCAGAAGGCCAGCAAATCTGAACGTAGTTTCTCACTTACTTACAGAACTTGCGTAAGTAAACGTAAACGTACCCAAAATAAATTCGAAAACAACACAAAAACAATTCACATTGTAAGTATATGGATGCAATTGGCGTTCTGACGGACGAAGTCCCCAGCATCTGAAGATTCGCTGCACTCAGCCATTCGCAACTATAGCGTTTTCCTGGACGAATTAACGCAAAGTATACGTAAGCAATAGCCACAACCCCATGGCTACTGTGCTACAGCCGTATAGTGCCGCCTCTGTACACAGAAATACCGGTAGATACGCAAGCGATGACCAGTCACAGCACGCCAATCTAATTTCCATCTTCGTTATACTTCCTCCGAGCTGATTACCTGGTAAACCACTTCGATGCACCACTGGGACTGTGCGGCAAAGTGCCAGTGCCGCCGCCGACCTCACTTGGGGTCTTCTAATCAACAGACAAACAGATGAGCTGACACTCACTGCGGGCCGAACAAGCTCGATATCGTTCCACATGCAGACCTCAGCTGGATTGATCCATCCCTCTATCAATCAATCCACAGATCCATCCATTCCGTGCCATATTCCGACCAACAACAAATGCACCAAGTGACCTTCCCCAGCTGATGGCATAAAGATATTGCTAGTTTTCCCACCAACACGAAACTCTATCTCGAAAGCCATACGCAGCCAGAAGCGATCAGAGACACCAAACCTCCGCCGAGAACGGTGCTGCTACCTGGCGAGAACAATGACGTAATGCAATGCAACGTAGCGTGATAATGGGCTACCCAGACAGCTATGATTTCTAGTCACAGGCTGAACGGTAGTTCAAGCCTCGTGTTAACGGCGACTTCTCTTTCTTATGGGAAAGCCAAAAATTCGACCCCCCACAGAATCAAAACCCCTGACCCGATTGAGATAAAATTTGGCAGAGTT
>Ga0209367_1011890_pt1 | contig 11472 bp, 7 predicted proteins | sample WorMetLIZISLAND2_FD_187412 | JGI IMG/M metagenome (GOLD analysis project Ga0209367, IMG submission 187412) | Marine gutless worms symbiont microbial communities from Max Planck institute for Marine Microbiology, Germany - Olavius geniculatus... ... | reverse complement strand
CCGTGCCAAATTTTATCTTAATCGGGTCAGGGGTTTTGATTCTGTGGGGGGTCGAATTTTTGGCTTTCCCATAAGAAAGAGAAGTCGCCGTTAACACAGAGCTTGAACTACCGTTCAGCCTGTGATATTTGGACTAACTAAGTAAACTACTATCACTATGACCAATTAATTCATTTTTTGGTTTTAAAAGTGCTTCTTAAAGTTCTTGATAGGCATATCAATGCACGTTTTTTAAAAAACAAAAAAAAACATTAGAATAAATAAAAAAATGTTTAAAAACGTTAAAAACGTGACAAAAAATAAAAAAACGTAGAAAAAGTTTTTTTACATCTATGGCTTGAACCATTTGATGGATTTACTTGCTTTTTGGCAGGCTCACTTGCAAGCTCCAATGACACGTTGTTTTAGATGTGGTCTCTGACCTCCAGGGGAGCGGATCAAGATTTGGCACTTTGTGCAGGCATGAAAACTGTTTTAGAGGATTAGGTTCTTGGGTGTAATTGGTCTTAAGAAGCTATATAAATTTACCAAGATACAGCCTTCTGTTCAAAATGTTTGTTAATGTTTCAGCAACTGCTGTTGCATTGTTAGTTGCCGTTTCAACCCATGGATTTGTTTCGACAGATAAGTACCCTTATTTATTGTGAGAAACATTTATAATTATTTAAGCATTGTTTGTTTATATCAGCATTAACTGTGGGCATATGATGTACTGTATTTCTGCAGGAGACATGGCTGTATCAGTTGATAGTGGCTAGCGCTGGAGGTCATGGAACAGTGACTGAGAGTGCGGCCAGCAAGCGAGTCAGTGAGTATGAACAGCTTGTGCTAAGTCTCATGTCGGTCAATGCTAACGCCACTGCCTCACAATGGACCGACCCTTGTCTGTTGCATACCAAGGAACCATCGCTGGTCAGACCATTGATGATGTTGCATTCCGACGAACTGGAAAAGAAAGCGTTGGACATGTTCAAGGTGCATATATTTATTTATTCAGTTATTTAATTATTTGCCATTGACTTTCATTAATACATGTAACAGTTAGTCAAACAGATTAGAGCAAACACAAGCCAGGATGGAAAGGCTTCTTGAGGAGCACTATCAATATAATATGTTCGACAATTAGACAAATCCGTATGTTTTAGATAAGCCAAAGGCTAGAGAAGAAAAATCAATATCAAATCATTTTTTTCTGTCTTTAGAGCTATAATTACAGCCGTTGTGAGCGTGAATGGTAGTTTATAGCAACAGATTCGAGTGCTACCAGTACTTCCAAATTCGAAGAAGAATGCCAAAAAGTGCCAAACTGCTGAATTAAAATTTGTTACAGCCGAGTAACATCACAAAACTCCTTGCTTACGATGACCATTTTGCCATTTTGTAGTTCTCGGTCTTGGCCTCATTTTTGAACAATTTTGGCCTCGGCCGCGTGGTTCTGGTCTTGGCGTCATCCTCATTCTCGGGAGTTTGGTCTCATTTAATATCACTGGGTGTCTGCCATTGCAGCATGTGCGATCGTTCACGTGGACAGCGGTCGACAGCGGCACTGGCAGTCAGTTGGATGCCCACGTCTCCCAGGCCCAGTCAGTACTTGCACTGGTTCTAGACAACACCGAGCTATGCACGGAGCTCTACTGCCAGCTGATGAAACAGACGTCGAAGCATCCGCCACAGCAGAAGTCAGCCGGCGTGCAGGTCAGTGGCCAGTCATAGTGCGGTTGAGTGAGTGAGTGAATTTATTGAGCACACCCCCTTGCACTTGTGGTGTAATCGGTGGAGTGGAACAGTAACAATGCACAAAGGCCAGCTTATAGAGAAGTTTTGAGATGAGCCTATGATATCAGAAACAAATAATAATAATAGTAATTAATAAATAATAATAATAGTACCCTCCTTTAGTCTTCTTCCACAGCGTTTTTCACTGCTGAATAGACGCCGCTGTTTTTTTCTTTTTTAGCTTTTGATATTTCTCCCCCGGTACTGGGGGTTCAAAAAAATAATAATAGTAATGATGCAGGGTTTCCATGCCTCCTGGAAAGTCCTGGAAATTCCTGGATTTTTTTCTTGAAAATTTCAGGACCTGGAAAGTACTGGAAAATCACTTTGGTCTTGGAAAGTCCTAGAAATTAAAGTTTAAGGTCCTGCAAAGTCCTGGAAAAATGTTCTTGAAAATCGCACATTTTTTCACAAGTTTGAATGGAAAACAAGCAGCAATTACCCAGTTTGTGTTGACTGTTGCTTACTTAAATACTGTGTACAACAGTTCAATTTTTTCTGCTCGTTTCACTTGCTTAAATACTTTTTTTGTTATATTTGAACATTCTTGGGCTATGAAAAGGTCCTGGAAATTTTGTCATGGGGTTCTTGGAAAGTCCTAGAAAAGTCCTGGATTTTTTGTCCGTAAAAGAGTGGGAACCCTGATGATAATAAATACGAGGAACTTAGCAATATGCGGATCTTTTTCCCAGTTGCTAGCAAGACAGCAGACTTGTGGAGTTGTCAAGCCATGGAACTGGTGAAGGAGATTGGGAAATGTATCGCTGACATCACTGACAACATTGCGGACATTCACACTTTGTTCATTTTTTCACGCATGCATTTTTGTGCTAGAGGGTGAAAATAATAGTGATCTAACTTACATAGTACCATTGTGTCAGAAAGACTCTAAAGACGGGTACGCTGCTGCTTGATCCCTTTGTCAATAACAATGCATTGAACGTATCTTAATGTAGACAAACTCTGACGTCATAATGGCGTTATAGTAAGCACATACGGTAAGTTGTGTACGTCATAATGGGTGTGACCATAAGTAATGTTAAGATAGTGCAGTGTACAATATTTCGTTGAAATCCATGAACTACAAACTGAATTAGGCAGAAGCAGGGGGCGCTAATTTTGAGACACCATGTGTGTTTGATGAGTACCAATTAGAGCTGTCAAATTAATGTGTTAATGTGCTAATAAATTAATGTGCATGAAAAAAATTAACGCACGTTAAAAAATAATGCACATGCGTAAATTAATTTAATGTAATTGATTTACTAAATTCTGCGAAGCAAAACTTCCTATATTCCATTCAACTGCGGTTATTTGACAGTTGAATGAATTCAAGTAACTAAACTGTATTTGCCATTCCATCACTGCTGTAAATAAATATTATTTAGATGACAGGCTAATAGATTTCTTTCTGTGCTAGCGATGACGTCAGTTATTGTTGAAAATGTGTTTTATTTGCTTTCTAACTTTCTACATTCTACAGGCAGGGTCCCCCAAAGGTCGAGGGGCCTGGGGTAACTTTCCCAACCCTAATCTCCCATTCGACAGGCCTGGGTGCATTAATAACGCGTTAATTAATGCTTTAAAATAACGCAGTGCATTAATGCGTTAAAAAATTAACGCTTTGACAGCTTTAGTACCAATCTATTGACTGTGGATGTTAACGTGTGTTTAAAGCGACGGAAATGAAATAAACTTGAATGAAACTCAACTGGACAGAAATAAAATCAAAGCCGCAGTGCATACCCTTCTTTTCAGTTTATTTGCATTTTATTTCTGTTGTTTCAAAAACATCTTTATTGTTTTAATAACTACTTGTATATGATATGTTGCAGCATTTCCTGCTGTGTGGCAGTCATTCGTGGTTTCAGTGTGATTCTAGTCCAACGTCACCTACAAGTTCGGGTCTGGATCTGCCTGAGTCTAAGCTCAACCCTCCCGGCTATGTGCTGGTGCAAGGCTGGCAGCTGCTGACATTGGCCGTGTCGCTGTTTTTGCCTCGACATTCAATTCTCTGGTTTCTCAAAGTTCATCTTCAGCGTAACGTTGACTCCAGGTATCACTGGTCTTCGTTGCTTCAACTGCTTTATACTACAACTGTTGGTATTACTTCTGCTATGACTACTGCTATGATCGTTATTATTATATGTCTTTATTGAAAACGTATTCATGTGCTACCACTGATAGCTTTTCTTCTTTGAAATATAAAGTTTGTGAACACTATTGCCAGTGTTGAACGTGAAGCTTTTAGTTGATTGGTTTGTGTGTAGGCTGTAGCTTTTATTTCTATTTGTCTATCTCTGTCTCTTTTTTACTCCGTATATTGTGATATTGTGTATCTGTCTATTTTGTCTGCCGTTAAGGCGAATAAACGTGTTCATTTCTGCTGTTCTATTGTGACAAGAACTCTTTAACACTTTTTTTATCATTTTGTCATTCGGATTACAGCATAAAGGCACCGAAGGGTTATAATTTATAAGGCTGTTTTTATTACTTCACCTGGAAATGATAGTTTTCAGAGTGGACTTAGTTTTGCTGGCATTTATTTTCTTTTTTCTTTTTTGCCACAGGATCTATAAGCTCTGTCGGCTGATTGCCGCAAAATTTTGCACCGTGATCGGAAGTGTGTTTGATTTTATAAATCCGGTCTAAAATTTTGGTGGGTCTCCCCCCCAAAAAATTTTTGGGGGCCAAAAATATGCCAAATTTGGCGCAATCTCAGATGACTTTGAACTTTGAAGGCAAATATCTCCAGAACAGTGTATTCAAAATCGAACAAGTACATGATAGACAGAGATTCCTCACGCATTCGGGGAAAAAGTTTGGTGAATTTTGGTCCACTAATTATGGAGATCTTAATGTGGAATCACACCCACTCAAATTGACTTTTTTAGAGGACCATATTTTGGTCGCTAGGGGGTGTTGCGCTCCCAAATGTTTACTTGTGCTAGAGAATGACCAAGTTTTACTAGCACACCTCTTACTGGGGACAGGGGTCTACTTACTTTTTAATGGGGTGTCAAAAATTGGCTTAAAATTTAGCAAATGTGCACCTATAACTTTGGGGGTAGTAGGAGTAGCTCTAAAAAAGTTTGCCACCCGACGTGCCCCTGGGTGGGGGTGATGATGTGGGTATGACTTCTCGGGATCACTGCCCCCTTAAAATTTAGGAGGGCAAAAAATGTTCAAAATTTGATGTGATTTAGGATAACTTTAGAATTTGACTGCAAATATCTATGGAATGCATACAGATCTTGACAAATAGAAAACGGTGTTATCAATGGTCTTTCTTTCCACATTGAAGAAAAAATGCCGAACTTTGCTGCACTAAGAAAAAGTTTTATCCGTGGATGTTGACCCACCCTAAGTCGAAAATATGCGTTTTGCATATGCTATGGCATTTGATATCGGGCCAGGTGACTTCTACTTGAGGAATTTCACACCCTCCCCTGAATTTTCTTCCCAATTGGACTTACGGCACCAGGCGGACTCGCGTTGGGCTTTGCCCCAAATTTCTAGTTGTCAAAAGTATTTATTTGCAGCATTCAAAAGTGTCGTGAATTCTGTTAACAGCATTGTATTGACAATTCACAGTGGTGCACTTTTTGTATGATCCAGTCTAACATGAACAGATTCCATAAAAAAGTCTAAACTAAACATGAAAGTAGAACGTAGTTAGTAGCAGCTGAAGCAGCCATTGCAGTAGTATGGATGTGCTACAGCATTTGCCGAAATTGTGTTTAGTGTCTATATTATACTGGTACGACATATTATGTAAATATATGAAAATATATGTAAATGTCTGTGCAGGACTGAGATGGGGAAATATGCAATATTCTGCCAGTATGCACTGGAGCGAACGATTGCGAACGGACCACGGATCTGTGCTCCGTCACGCATGGAGGTGTTATCAATCTTGCTTCATAACCCGTATTATCACTCGCAGCCAATCAGCATTCCCATCCATCTCATGAATGGATCTTACCAGGTTTCTGTGCTACTACTATATTCTTTAATTCTAGTTTCAACTTCAAACAGTCCATATTCAGTTGATAAAATTAACCAATGAAAACTAATTCTTCTTCCATTCATATTAAATCCGCATTACAACTGAGTTGGTTTTGATGGGCATTAATGTAATAATGATGCTGACTTAGTCTGTGCTGGAAGCATGTTTTTGCAGATATGATTGTTGTTTGTTGTCTAGTATGCTTTTTTATGGCACTGTGGACCCCTAGAACATTGTCAATATCTGTATTTAATTAACACCAGTATTAATTTAAATTAGTGTCTAACATTTTTAGTTAATTTGAAGGAGTTTGATGAGGTACACAAAATTTGGCTTATAACGTTCTCCCGTGGTTGTCAATAGGTTGTGAGTTTCGATGGCTCAACGACGGTGTCTGAGTTCCTAGTGTCACTGGAGAAGTCTATCGGCGTGAGGGAGTCTTCTGTGTCAGGTTTTGCTTTGTACTCTGATGACCCGACACTGCCCGGTGTCGAACACTGTCTTCAGACTGATGCAAAGGTTTTTGAATAGACTCATAGGTTAAAACAGTAATTTAATAAGTTACGTAAATTCATCGAAATACAACCTTTTATCTAATTATTGTTGACGCCGTTGCCGAAACGTCAACAATAATTAAATAAAAGGTTGTATTTCGATGAATTTTCATAACTTATTATATTGCAAAAGTTATCTCATCTTAGCCTGTACCACAGTACAGCTTGTTTCTGTATACTAACATGAAAAATAAAGTCTTTCTTAAGCCATAAAACCCATTGCGTGGTGCCAATCTCTGTTTCCTTAGCTCTCAGCCAGACACCAGCTTACACTGCAAGATCAGAGATACAGGGCTAATGCATTGCACTGTGTGTTTTTTATGCCGTAGCTTTCACTGGCACTTTCGCTGGCACTCACTGCACCTTCCCATGCAGGGATGGCCAGGCTGAGTTGACCTGGGTGGAGATGGTTTTTCCAATTGTCAATTGTCACCCATCCAAGTGCTAACCAGGAGCAACATTGATTAACTTCATTGATGTGACCAAGAACATTATCAACCAAGCCAAATCGCTATCGTATATTAACAACGTGTGCTAAGTGCAGTAATTGTCATCTGCAAAGTGAAAAATTTGATGACAATGTTTGACAATTAGTTTTTATTGTAGCTCATAGTTGAAGAATTTTTGTAAATTTTTGTCACCTTTATTACATATAGATGTCATTTTAGTATACAGTCCACGTTACATGAGCATATTATAATGTAATGCTTCGGCTTGTTTCACAATTTATTGCAAATAGATAATTTGTTGCGTTAATAGTAAGCCATGTGGATTGTTGTGTTGACAGCTGTGTGACGTAATATCCAAATGGGAGCAGAATTACATTGAGCACAGCAGAAGTCGGTCCGATCTCACGCGGACCATTCGACTCATCTACAAAAGCAGGTAATGGCAGTTGCACCAGCAGAATGTGGCATTTGTATGCAGCTTTAACCTATTTTTAACATCATTGTTTTCTGTTGTCTGTATTTTTGATTGTAATAATTGCAAAGGTGTGTCAGTGAGGTAATTGGCTTATATGAAGATTAGAGCTGTCAAAGCATTAAATTTTTAACGCATTAATTAATGCCTTATTAACGTACGTCAAAAGGGAGAGTTGGGGGGGTAAGTTAGCTCTGGTCTCACGATGTTTGGGGGCCCCGCTTGTAGAATATAGAAAGACAGAAACACATTATTAAATGTATAATCAACAATAACTGACGTCATAGCTAGCATAGAAATCTATTAGTTTCTCGTTGGAGTAATTATTTATTTACAGTAGTGATGGAACGGCAACTACAGTTTAGTTACTTGAATTCATTTTGTTCTTAAATAACCGCAGTTTAACAGAATATTGAAACTTTTGCTTCACAAAATTTAGTAAATTAACATAAATTTACGTACATGTGGTAATTTTGTAACACACATTAATTTTTTAACTTGTGTTAATTTATTAACACATTAACGCGTTAATTAATGCTCTAAAGAAAATCAAAAATGTCTTTGTGTGCCTGTTTGTGTAAATTGATGCAGTGAATAGGGTGTCACATAGAAACTGGAAGATGCATGCCTTATGTACATAAGCAGTTGGGCAGTTTTGGAAGCAGTTAGCCACAATTAGCTCATGATTACATTTGTCATGTAAACGCCATTTATAGTTGCAATGTTGAGTCGTGCTTTGTGGATGTAGGTTCTACTTCAGCAGGCGATGTCGTTCTGAGACAGAAAAAGAACGACTTCTTCTGGTTTATCAGACAAATGGTGAAATTGTTGCCGGAAGGTTTCCTGTGACACAAAGCCTTGCATTAGAACTGGCAGCACTGATGGCACAGGTATAAATATGGACACTTAATTTGTAAAACTGATTTTCAACACTGAGCATACAAACTTCTGCATACATTGGCTACATTTTTCACATCTTAGATCTGTATCTATAATGTGCATTTAACAGGTGTCACAGATGCACTATATTATCATTAGTAGGGCCATTGTGATAGCGATCTGTGCAATAAATCATGATGATGATGATGATAGTGTTTGTTTTATCTACGCTGTGTTCAGGAAAAAAACACCCACTCACGTATTCTTTTATACCTCTGTAGAAAATGTATAGATTTCCACACAGTTTTTAGAGAATGTTTAGTTGTAAACACGTATTTCATTGGTGGAAAAATTAGGTATTCTTTGCTACTGGTGACGTCATGCTGACGTCATATTTTTGTGTTTGGAAATTGTGAGTTTTACCATTGAAGACATGCATTTGATGAAATGTTAAAACACATCAATTGGTCATTGTGTTAACTGAACCCAAAAATATGCTAATCTGTCACACAATTTTCCATTGTGAACTGTTTTCGTGGTTTATTTTCTTGGCAGAGTGTGAGATCCTCAACTTTCTTGATGTTGGCAGACGTTCGCACACTGCTTCACTGTATGGATGACCACTTTCTTACCATCAGTCGAACGACTTGATACTTTCAGTCATGTTAATTTTTTTTATTTAAAAGTTTTATTCCATCAATATTCAATTATCTATCCATTGTTTAGAAGCATCTTGCACAAACTTGTGGCTCCATAACTCTTGCTGACTTGCAAACATTTAGTCAAATGTCTGTCTTCAACAGTAAAACCCATAATTTAAAAATGTGGAAATATGATGTAAGCATGTCGTCACCAGTAGCAAAGAATATCTAACTACACCACCAGTGGAGTACTTGTTTCCTCCTAAACATTGTCTGAAAATCTGGTAGAAATCTAAACATTTTCCATGGAGATATGGGTGTTTTTTTCTGAACACAGTGTAGTTACATTCTCCGGAGAAACTGATTATTACTTGCCACATGCTTGTCATGATATTTACTCTATAAACAATGACTTGTTAATAAACTTGCTATAATGCATTCATGTTGATGTGACTAACTAAAATTTTATTGATCTTCAATAAATTGTTGATGATTAATTGTGTAATTGTGTAATTAATTGATGATTAATTTTAGTAGCTCAGAATATAACAAGTATATCGTGCATATAGATGGAATACGGTGATCTAAAGTCAGCTGCTGAATCGACTTCTTCCGGCTTGTTGCTGAGACAGTCTCTGGACAACTTCTATCCATCTTGTTACAGGATCAGCGCAGCCGACTGCACCAGGTTTACTCTCACAGTCTATGCTACGAGTTACCTATGCACGTCTCACTCACAACTGCTTTGTTTCTGATCTAACGTTCTACTGCTGCTTCTTGGATTTTTTTGTATGCAGTCATAAGAATATGAGTTTTTATTTAATGGCCGATAGTATGAATATCGGGAGGAGCATACTGCATGCTATGACAGCACTCTTAGTTACTGAGGCAGGCAGCACTGCAGATTCTGTCTGTCTGTCTGTCCATCTGAATTGGACGGACGGACGGACCGCATGCTTGCAGTTTTTCTGTCGTCGCGCAATCACCGCTGCCTATTGCTTTGATCAACCCGTGCGGGCCAAAGATGACATAATCACCATCTCTGGCACTCAGCTGTTCTCAATATTGACGTGGTACAGCAATGCTGTAGGCGTCTTACACGATTGTTGTCTGTCGTCGTCTGTTGTCCTCTGTAACGGTTGTATTGTGGCTAAATTGTGCAAGATAGGGCCTAGGTTGCTACACGGTAAGTCACAATAATCATCACAACATGCGTCGAGTGCGACAGTTTTCTAAGCTAATAGCTTGTCATAGAAAAGTTTCTAACGGATATAGTCAGAGACCTGTCGCTTCGGCAGGATGGTCAGTTGAAAAGAAAAACTGTACATTATCTGCATAGTATTAGTAATAGCAGTAGCAACTACGAAAACCACGCATTTGTTATGAGCTACAATCAGAAGTATTTCTGACAATTAGTAACACAGTCATCAGCACACGATCCGCCAATGGACATTCTGTCAGCTGGTTCGCAGCCGGTGATCTTATGCATGTGCTTGCTGTTCAGTTTATTAAGATTCCCACGATGCATCGGTTAGTGCAGGAGTTCCTGTTTTAGTTCAGATGCATGATGGGAATTGTGATCACCAAATTACGATTCCCGTCATACATCTGAAATGGAACCAGAACTCTTGCAGTGAACGATGCATCATGGGAACTGTGATAAACCGAATGTCACGCCAAGCAACAGGCAGCAGCAGCAGCTGTATATATAGCTGTGGCTGTTGTAGTTGTAATTGCAGTTGTAGTAGTAGTTGTAGTTTTGATGCTGTCGATCATCTGAACTTTTTGCAACTTGTGACAAAAACATGGAAAGTTAATGTTTTGGCAGTAGTTTGTGTGGTGGATTCATCAGGGTGGATAATTTTGCACATACACCATGTTCGAAAATTAGCGGTTCCCCTTAGAGATAAGTTAGTGTAAAATCGTTAATACCTGGCAGGTTTTGATTTTAAAATTGAAACAGTCATTGAGAAAATTGTTCTAAACTAGCATCTAAAGTTTGAGCTCAAAGTGGCCACCTTTGGCCTCAATGCAAGGTTTTAGTCTAAGGCGGATACACTGCAGCTTGATCCCTTTGTCAATAACAACGCATTGAACGTAAGCTTAATGTAAACAAACTCTGACGTCATAGCACAAATGGTAAAGTGCGGACGTCATAGTGGGTGTGGTCGTAAGTAATGTTATGATAGTGCAGTGTACGATAATTTGTTGAAATCCATGAACTACAAACTAAATTAGGCGTGTTTGAAGCAGGGGGGGGGCGCTAATTTTGGGACACGATGTATATGTAGTCATGGTGTAAGTGGTTTGTGTGCAGTAAACTGGAGCAGGAGTTTGCTGACTCGTGGTCGTTGCTGCGAGGTCATGGTTCAGTCGACTGTGTTCGTGTCTATCTCATGGTCGTGCGCAAGTGGTCATATTTTGGTGCACGAACATTTCCCGCTCGTGTAAGTAAAGTTGTGGAAATATCTTGTGGCATTATTTTATTAAAATTTAGGCAGTGGTTTGCATGTGTGTGGCTTTAGAGTCATATTAATATGTTGTTGATGTATACACTGTGTCCCAAAAAAAACATCCCCAACATTTTTAACTGTAACTTAAAAACCGATTATCGGATTTTAATAATTTTTGGTACGAATATTCCTGACACAACTTGCCATCAAATGACCATTTAGTTTTCCACCTCACCTAA
>Ga0209367_1011888_pt1 | contig 11474 bp, 9 predicted proteins | sample WorMetLIZISLAND2_FD_187412 | JGI IMG/M metagenome (GOLD analysis project Ga0209367, IMG submission 187412) | Marine gutless worms symbiont microbial communities from Max Planck institute for Marine Microbiology, Germany - Olavius geniculatus... ... | reverse complement strand
GTATCGGCGTTTATCCGCTCGTTCTTCCTGAGAGGGGGTTCTTGCCTATCGCAGGCATGGCAAATGGACTGGTCAATGTTGGCGGCGACGGTGTCAGTGGTGGTGGCAGGCTGACCGGTGACACGGGCCACCAGCTGTGACGCAACATCATCGTTGGCGCACTATTGACTGCTTCTCGGCGTGCGGCGGCGCGCGTCACGGTGCGTGCTGTGCCTTTCATGTCGCCGTGCTCTACGTGCCCTGCGCGCACTCCTTAGCACGACCGCCCGTTCGCTCAGAATAGTGGGTAAACTGCGAGGAAATCTATTTATAGCCCACCAATCGCGTGCCGCCTCGCACGCTCCCTCGCACTTTACCCTCCTCGCACCTCGCGCCTCGCATTTTACCCTGACCCTAGCACTGAGCATGCAAAATAATGCTTACCGCTACACACAAAAACGCCAACAACATCAACACTTAGAGAGACAATTTTTACAGTTTGGTTTTCTGTCTTCATAGTGTCTCCCAATCACATCTCAAATTAAAGTACGTGGGAAAGAAAGTTCCAGTTACCAGATTGTTTACGTCTTGCTTAAGCCTCTAGTGACTGCGAAAACTTCACATTAGCGTTAATGGGTTCTGATTAAACTATAGGTGACTATTATACGATAAGATAATGTGGCGCAAAACTGTACTATGCCCGCCTATGCTTACATTAATCACCAGTTTCGTGAAGACAAGACTCTGAAAACTCACATGACAAATAACATTAATCGCCAGCGAAAAGTAAACAGTAAACAATGACGTCACTGGACTGGAGCAAATAAGTAACTAAAAATTCCGATGATAACAGTCGTCGTTTTTATACCTTTATTTAAAATTTGACAAAAAAATGTATACGATTTTTTATCATTTACCCGTACTATATTGTTGTTACAATTTGTACTTGATATACGTACTTTTTGTATCAGCGATGTTTAAGTATCGACATTGAAATTTAAAGGGTCTGTGCAAATACCGGAAAGACGGCTAGTTTTATACGGTATTTTGAGTTTTTTTAGTGGACTTATATAGCTAAATTTTACGAAATATTTTTTTTGGCGTCTTTCGGCGTCTTTCGCTGTCTTTCGCCGTCTTTAGCCGTGTTTCGCCGTCTATCCGGTATTTGCAAGGACCGAAATTTAAATATTAACCCAGCACTATCGGGCGTACGTCATTTCCGGTTATTATGGTGTGTGTATGTGAACGAAGCAACAGTTTAAGTAGTTTTATTTGTGATGTTAATTCAGTTATATGGCGTGAGAACATAGTTAGCTGAGGTTAGCTGTAGTAGAGTGCACTCTTCAATAATAAGATTACGACCGTGTGTAGATCAACAGGTGATAGCAGTGTGCCTAAAACCTTGCACTTGAACTTGAGTGGACATTCTTTCATCCATATTTATTAGAGCTGTCATCAAATTTTAATGATTCAAAAAGCATTTTTGCAAACCTTTACATCTTATGACTAGATATTTGTAATAAAATTGTTGGGTTTTTGCTTAGTTTTCTGTTTACGAGCGATTTTTTTACCTTTACACACATTTCAGTTTGTAAAAACCATGGTCAATATGGCGATGTTGTTATGAGAATTTTGCTGACCAGTGAAACGTACAGTATTTTTTTATTGCCAAATGGTCCCAAAAAACCTAGTTTGAAGATTTTTTACACCTATGCATTTTTAAAGTTTATACATGTTCTGTTAAAAAATCAGTGTTCAGTTACGATTTTTTAATAGTTCCAGTTTCTTCAGTATAAACGGAAAATTCATCAGCTTTGATGCTGATGAATTTTCTGTTTATGCTGAGGGATCTACGAAAGACTAATTCCAATACTAAGCTTAACCACAACCCTAACCCTAAACCCACTAAACCTAACCCTACTCAGCCACGCATCTGGACTCATGAGCGGTGTATTAATTTGGGTGCCGCTGTTTGGGCGCCATCTTTTCACCGCCACCATTTAGGCGCCATGCTTTGTAATTGGCACGTTATTGAAATTAATGTACTTTGCATATTGTTTGAGTTAAAATCGTAAGTTGGCAAAATAAGTAAGTTGGCAAATCTGGGTTTACAATAGTAACTTTTTGCTGCATTTAGTAGTCATCGTCGTCGTCATCCGTTGTCGTTCGTCCTTGCGTGACGTCATTGTACGTCGTTGTCAGGCACTGTCGTGCGTCGTCGTGCGTTGCCGTACAATGGGTAAAAGGCAACATCCGTCTTTTATCCGTTGCCACATTCGCAGATCTGCACATCCACACATCTGCCTTTTACCAATCATCTGTCGAATTAACGCCCTACGACACAGGCACGACTTGGTTGTCATTCTACTCATCCTGTCGATGTAGTCCACCTACAGTATCAGCATTATCAGTGATGTGTTCATGCATGAAAATTAACGTAATGCATGAGTTAAACTGTTCTTGTGTTTATTTAAAGGCACGTGTAAAAATAGTTTTCTCATGTTTTTTGTGTTTTATACATATACATTCAATCCACATTTAAATAGATACGTATGACCTGCATAATGCATACAGCCAAAAATATTCATTTCGGCATTATGCCAAATTCTTTTGCCACAGGATAATGGTACGCCGAAATTTACCACCCCCTGATGAACATACGCTGGACTCTCAAACATTAATGGGAGCCCTGCCAATGCGCTAAGGCGATAAAAAAATTAACGCTTTGACAGCTCTAATATTTATTAACAATCATCTTTATTTTCATCTTTTCTTCCATGTTCTTTCTGACTGCTTCTCCCGACTGACACTAACACCACAGATTACAAGTTTTTGCAGATCCAACACAGATTAACTTAGATCACAGAAATAGCTCATCTGCCGTAAGTAAGTAAGTAAGTAAGTAAAGTGTAAATTTATATAGCACATACTCAAAATAATCTCTAATGCGCTGAGTACATTTTGTCAAATATTTTGCGAAAAAGTATGTCTTCAGCTGATGTTTGAAAGTATCAAGACTCAGTTCTGGGTCACGAAGACTGTCGGGCAGCGAGTTCCAAGTTGACGGGCCCGCAACAGCAAAGCGTTGACGACCGAAACTGTTCAGTCGATAGCGCAGCATGACTAACTTTCGCTGACTGGCAGATCGTAGATGTTGATGACCAGTGATGTCCACTGTTAGCGTGCAACTATCCATTGAGCGCGGTCTAACTCAACATATGATCTCAACTGGCCTTCGGCAGATCTGCTGTGGTCTGCAGTTTTTAGGCAGACCGACAGACCAGTTGATACAGTACCTGCTTGCCTACACTACAGTATTGCTAAAAAAGTTATGGATTACCAGACGTCTTAGACCCAGACACTTTGAAAGTGTCTTTTATTGACAGGTTCAATTTTATGTTTGACACTGGACTCGTGTATAGGAGTTAACAGTTGAGTTAGGACCCAACGCAACGTTAAACGTAACGTAACATTGGAATGCTGTTTCAACCATTCGCAGATGCAGCACACTCTGTCTACTTTTGGTCTATATTTACATTTACCACATATAAATTACTTACTTACTATGCCAGACCCTTTCTGTGCATATCTGCCTTTTTCTGATTGTTTCTTTTGTGCACTAACAACATTCGTTTTTGATTAACTTAGACCTGAGAGTTCTGTGTACACATGTCACTCGAGGAACTAGCTATTATTGGAGTTTTGTTGATGTTTTATGTGGTGACAGGTTAACATGATGAAAAGTGAGTCGGAAACGTCGCTGAGCCAGCCAAGTTTTCTTGTCAGTTCTTATCGAAACTTTTCAACTGTAAGTGTGGCAGATTGCTAACCTACTGTGTGCTATGGCCCATAGGTTTAAAAAACGTTTTTTACGTTTTTTATTCTTGCCACGTTTTTTAACATTTTTAATTTTCTCAACGTTTTTTATTTTTTTTAAACGTTCATCAAAATTTGAAAATTCTACCGAGAACGTCGAGAAGGGCTTTTAAAGCCACACAAACGAATTAATAGGCTATAGTGGTGGTAGTTTACTTACTTAGTCTAGTGATATGTGGTCTTATGACTACACGGTTGAATTGAAATTGAATAAAATTTTATCTTTTTCTTTAGTTCTAGCTGTACTGCAATTACAGCATTAGGTTTTAGGCAAGAAGTCGAACAAATTAAGGCTAACGTTTGTTATCAACGTTTTTAAATGTTTTTTTTTTATTTTTGCCACGTTTTTTTACGTTTTTTAACGTTTTTTTCTGGAATGTTTTTACATCTATGCTATGGCCAACTCAGTCACCTTCCCTCAGTGGGATGGAACATAAGTATTTTTTCGAGTAGCAACTCATGTTGTATAGGTAAAAACCCTTGTGTGGCTCACTAGTCTGTCGGGTTTCCGTAAATACTGCATTGGTCCCGTTGGTGGTGTTAAACCAAGTATCTTTGTCTTGCATTGCCACCATCGGGTTATTTTCCTTATTGTGCTGGTAACAAGAGTATGGGATGTGGCTTGTAACTGTCACACATGGAGAGTGCAAATGTGAAAATACATGTAGGAGTAGTTTAGCAGACCAGCCGATGACCAGCAATTTCAAACAGGTTTTACACATTGTCATGCCTTTGATTGAAATAAACTGGGCAGAAAATAACATGAGTTGTATAAAAAGCAGAAAAACTGAAGGCTATCAAGCTAATGCAGTGTCATTTTTTAACTACGAATGGTGTCAATAGGTTGGTCATGTAGTGTCTACAGACACTGCTGATATATCCACATGCTCTGTCACCTATCTGATTTTGCCAATTGTTTTTTTACAAAGTATTTTGCATGTAGTGCACTGTTTTACTTAACTACAGCTTTCTAACTTGCACAGTAAGCTAGTGTGTAGTTCTGTTATACAGTCTCAAAAAACATCCCCGACATTTTCGACTGTAACTTAAAAACCAATTATTAGATTTTGATAATTTTTGCGTACGAATATTTCTGACACAATTTGCCATCAAATGATTGTTCAGTTTCCCACCTCACCCAACGTTTATTTTTGCACTACCTGGGGAAAACACAACTAGCGAAATATCACTTTTTTATCCAATGCGATATGATTGCTTAATTAACATAACGCGTAAAAACACATTTTGTTCACATTTCTGACACTTTGGCTGACAATTCATCTAATTGTACATTTTTCAACTGACTGTAGTAAAATTGCTTGAAGTGGTGGCTTACTATGCGAGCACAGGCAAGGAGATGCTTTCTCTATTCATTGACAGCAGTATCGATAAAATTCTGTTTCAGACCAATCCAGGCTGTACCAGTCGCTTCTTGACTTCACAAACATTCCAAAACTTCATCTTGTAGTCACACTGCTGTATGACAGTCAAACCTTGTAATAGACCAACTGTTGGGGCCCACAGATTAGGACAGATGGAATTTATGGACGTTTTTTCATTCATTTTAACACATATTTCGCTTAGTCTGCTTTTCCCAGGTAGTGCAAAAGCAGACGTTTTGTGAGGTGGAAACTAAAACACTTATTTAATAGCCCGTTATGTCAGAAATATTTCTGCCAAAAATTATTAAAATCTGTTAATTTTTCTTCAAGTTGCGAACGATAATGTCGGGGATGTTTTTTCAGGTTTTTCTGTTTATCTTAATACATATTCCGCTTGATCTGATTTCCCTAGGTAGTGCAGAAGCATACATTGGGTGAGATGGGAAACTAAACAGTTATTTGATGTCAGGTTGTGTCAGGAATATTTGTACCAAAAATTATCAAAGTCTGTAATTGGTTTTCAAGTTACAGCCAAAAATGTTGGGGATGTTTTTTTAGATGCAGCGTAGTTTCCAGTGCTACTAAATAGGTCCAGTGTCACCAGTCATGCCATTTGAAAAGCTAAAAACCTAGAAATAACTGACTGAACCAGAACTTCGTAGCAGTCACCTACCACCTGAAAGTGAACTATGTACGGTTCGCATGTCTGCTTTTGTACGAGGGTTAGTCAATAAGTAATGAGAATCAGTGTATTAGACTGAATTTTTTTCACAATCTATATATCAATAAAAAGTTCATTTTCTATGAACACATGTGGGTTTGTTGCGGATGTGAGATCATTTTCATTTATGACATCATAGCAAGTTAAAGAGAAACAATTTGGAGTGTTAATGCAAACAGCGTAGAATTAGGCTCGTTGTTGCGTGACAGTTCTCCAGTTTGCAGCCGAATTTAGCAATATGGTGTTTTGAGACATCTGATTCTCTGAAAGCTCTAACAAATACGTTTATGAATTGCTTATTTGCAACTACGATTGCCTAAATCTGTGCTGGCCATAGATAAGAGCGCTAGAGCTAATAATGAGTCTCGTGAAAATTTAATGTTACCAGTCGACTTATCGAAAAGTTAACAGTTTATGACATCCATTGTGTTGAAAAAAATACTAGCAACATTTCTAACCTGTTACGTGAAGGCCTTCAATGTGCAGGGGCCCGAGAGTGAGCCCAATGCATCGTTCCATAAATCCAGTGCTGCAGTCCAGACCACAAGTCTATGATTGCCCAACAAACTTTTGGCGACTTGGCTTCATACAGTAAGATCACCCTGTTCACAGTAACAACCAAACCCCCAGTAACTATCATTTTTTTTGATATCTGAAATGTTTGCGTGCAACAGCAGCTACTGCTGTAGCGTGTCTTAGCCATCGCAGTTCTGTCCATCTGTCTGTCTGTCACACCTGATTCAGTCAAAAATGGTGCAAGCTAGGATCACCAAATCTTCGCCGTCGACTGCCTGGAAGACTCTAGTTTCAGGAACCATAAAGCTTTTCCATAAGTTCGAAGAGGGTCGAACGAGGGCGCTAAATGAGAGTGGGTAGGGAAAGTCTGCGATATTCAGCCAATATGGCATTGCCAGAGTCAGATAGTGGCGCCCTTTGGTGAGTGCAAGTAAAACACTATACATATTTAGCCGTAGGTTGTCTGGCGCCATCTGGCAACTGATTTTGTTTTACTAGGCCTTCTGTGAAGCTGTAGTCAAAAGCTGTATGGATGAGATCTACGACTAGCGTACAACGTTGCGTTGCTGTTGTGCATTCCCCTTTGCGTTGTACTTTTGTCTTATCCTCTATACATGACGATGTATACTTCAAAGCTGTTTGCACTGATGCTGTAAATTGTTAGTTACAATGATGTCACATCCACAACAAACCCATATGTGTTCATAGAAAGTGTACTTTTTACTGACATGTAGACTGTGAAAAATATTTAAGTCTAATACATTTCAATACATTTCTCAGTTGATTGATTGATGGACATTGATTGACATTGATTCTCATTACTTATTGATCAGCCCTCACAAATGTATCTGAAAGTTATTGATTGGTTGCAGGCTGAAATTACTTTCTGACTAATTGCTGTATTAGGCATGTTAGTGGTTTCATAGATAGGGCTAGACTGATATATATGTTGTCACCACGTGAAAGCGAAGTAAGTAATACGATATGACAATATGATGCATGATTTGCTCTGGGAACACTTTCATTTGTTTTATGTGAATGTTTTGTTATAGAAATTACAGCACTGGCTTGACTGCATAACTCCACATACTGGCATACGATGGCTTGTCTGGTCCATAGTCTTAGTATTGTACATACTTCGCACATTATATCTACAGGTGAGTCACGCAAAGCCATCATTGGAATGTTCGTCTGTTTGCCTGTCTGTCATGAACTGGAACTGTTTGTTGTCAAGTTTGCTAAGACATAAGTCTAAGACCAGTGTTAGGCCTTAGGCCATATTAGAGACCTAAGACCAAAGATAAGGTGAACATTGCAGTGGTAATTGGCATTAACTCAGCCCTAAAAAATTCTTGCGCTTTCGGTTTTTGTCCATCTCTGGAAAAACCTGCATCCCCAAAATTTTTTATTGGACCCCTAAAAATATTAGTGCAGTTTTTAGTAACTTGTTTTTAAAGTTTTTCTCAAAAAAGCCGCTTGCATCTAGTCCATATTTCTCATGGGTACTATTAACTGTGTCAGTTTGTTTTTTTGTTTCAGTTTCTGTGTAATAATACATGACATGTCACAATGTAAAGATAAGAATATTTTAAAAGTCTTTGTTCCACCCTTGTCCCTAGTTTTTTACTGGCTGCAGTTGGCAGCACATAGATATTTCTTCAGGCCTAATTGCTTACATTCTTAGTGATACAACATTTGTAGTTATTTCTTCTCTCTTTGACTTGATATGCCATTACTTTTTTTTACAATTCTACTTAGTAACTGTTACAGTAACTTAGTTGCTAGAACAGAACTTTGCAGTTATCTTAGACAAGGGCAGAAAAAGTAGAAGTTCTGAACAAGCTAACGGTAATGTACAATGATAAAAGTTTGTATAACCAAATGTGTTTTGTATTACACTGTTGTAGCGACTGAGCACTTGTGTGTAAATTTGCATTGTTGCTGTTTTTTTTTGCTCAGGGCTGGTACATTGTCACATATGCCATCGGCATCTTCATGCTTAATCAGTTCATTGCCTTTCTAACTCCGAAAATTGACCCAGCGATGCGCGATTATGAGGGTACTCTACTCCTCTTTTAATAATAATCATAGTAGCAGTAGTTATAGTTGTAGTAGAATTCTGCTGTCCGTAGAATACGTTGACATACTGCTGCTAGTGAGGCTTGAGAAGGAGTGGCTTGGCACCTTCTTGGTGATCTATAATTTTTTTGTTATACCTCAACGCACAATACCTGCACATGATTGGTCTTAATCTCATCACGTGGTGTTCACAAATACGCCATAGTCACCTTCTCAGTAACAACACATAGTGCCCTCCATCGCAGAGGGCACTATTTGATTGGCGTCGTCATTACGCCGACGTTAACATTCGAGACGCCTTTGACCACGTCGATGCTAAATTCATGTATTGTGGCTTAACTGTACGACATACGTTATCAGCAGACAACCGTGTTTACTTTGTTTGAAGAGAGCGTAAAATACCAGATATTTTGCGTAGAGGCATTGAGTACTGGTGTAACAAAACAGGGACTGGCATCTCGATCATTATTGAAAATTTTTCCTTCTCAGTTCAATCATAACATGTTGCCTTTGATCTCGGGCAACATATTACGAACTTTGGGTCAAAAATTTCCAACAATGACCTCAACGCCCGTCGCTATTTGTATAATGTATTATCAGATCCTTAAGACTGTTCTCTCATAATGTACTCATTCAAAACACCTGCAGCACCTTGTTGATTTTCAGCTTTGTAGCTTCCTTCATGTACTAGTGAATTACAGTAGTTGAGATCCGGCTGTGGTGCGGGCATCGACTGCGTTGCAAGACTTTACATTAGGATCAGTGTCTTTTTATTCAAAGTTTATAAACGTTTTCTGTTCTTGTCATGTTTTTATTTTTCTGAACGTTTTTATTTTTTGGAATGTTTTTTTACATCTATATATACTTTTTACTGACATGTAGACTGTGAAAAATATTTGATTCTAATACATTTTAATACATTTCTCAGTTGATTGATTGATTGATTGATTGGCATTGATTCTCATTACTTATTGATCAACCCTCATAAATGTATAAGAAAGTTATTGATTGGTTGCAGGCTGAAATTACTTTCTGACTAATTGCTGTATTAGGCATGTGAGTGGTTAGTATTAGTGTCTTGCTGTTAATTGTTGTTAATTACTGTGCAGTGCTATAGCTAAACATTAGCTGTCGGTCGTTTCGAGACTTATGTAGGCCTGCCATAAGTTTTTACAGCAGCTTCAGCTATGCGTGTTGTTGGTTGAATATTGCTCACTGATTGTAACGCATAATGTTTCGATCTTAATTGTGATTTTTATTCCCAACTGCTGTAGCACGTCTTAGCCATCACAATTCTGTCTTTCCGTCCATCTGCGCGTTCGTCACATGGGTGGATCAGTCAAAAACGGTTGAATATTGCTCACTGATTGTAACGCATAATGTTTCGATCTTAATTGTGATTTTTATTCCCAACTGCTGTAGCACGTCTTAGCCATCACAATTCTGTCTTTCCGTCCATCTGCGCGTTCATCACATGGGTGGATCAGTCAAAAACGGCGCAAGCTAGGATCTCCAAATCTTCAGCGACGGCTGCCTGGAAGACTCATTTCAGGAACCGTAAAGCTTTTCCATAAATTCAAAAGGGATCACCCCGAGCGAGGGCACTAAATAAGAGGGGGCGGGGAAATTTGCGATTTTAAGCCAACACATCTGTGCGAGACCGGTCGTCTGACGCCCTCTTTTCAAGTGTAAGAGAAACACCGTTGCTAGGAATTGTGAGCTTAGATTTTGTTTGCACTGGGCTTTTAAACATGCTCGCTCCACTGTTGCATGTTCCCCTTTGTGTTAGCAGGCTTTTTTGTTGGTATTGTTTTGGTGGTTTTCGTCTATAGAAGATGGGCTGTCGCTGCCGACGAAGGCGACCGAGGAGTTCCGGCCGTTCATGCGCCAGTTGCCTGAGTTCAAGTTCTGGTCAGCGCCTGCTGGTTTTCAGACATTTTCTCTGTTCTTTAAGTCAACATTTTATCTTGCTGACAAGTAATAAGAACACACAAGAACATGTACTTGCTGTTTTTGTGGTAAATCACTATTAAGTTTATATAACCAAGGGATTAGCTTCACATGTTTTCACAGATAATAGTAGAAATAACTATAGCTAGTAACAATTTAACTGTTTTTAAAAATAATTAACTTTACATGTGGTCATTGCAGCAGAAAATGCAGTTTCTTGTTAAATCTGTCTTTTCAGTTATTGAGCTGTAATCTGTCACTGCGGCTTTATTGTTCAGTGTTTTCTTAACCCAATCTTGTTCCCGGAGTAACATACATGTTGACTTTTTCTGGAAAAAAAATGGATGATTTTTGATGCACATCATGGTGTCATTGTATCTACTTTGTAATGATTTTATTGATGCAACTCAAATCAGAATTTTAGTGATTAGAATGTTATTAATCGTTAGCATTTTGAAACGATGAATCATGTGACTGTTAATTTCTGCAGCTTCAGTAATAGCTTGCTTTAATACATTTGTGGACAGTTAGAGTCAGGGTTATGAGTAGGGTTAAGATCAGGGTTAGGATTAGGGCTAGGATTAGGGTTAGGGTTAGTTACATTATGAGAACATAAAGATGGGAAGAATTTTCCAGGTGCGACAAATTTTCCACGACACCGGCTCAGTGTAAACAGAGATAAGCATCGACCTCAAAGTCGTTGAGAGCATGTGGACATTGGGGTTTATTTAATACGTTTACCTTTATGTTATGTTACCCCATGGAATGCTACCGGAAGATTCTGAGGATAGGATGGACACAAAAGGTCACTAATGAAGAATTGTACAGAAAGATTCAATTGGCAGAAACCCTACTGCAGAAAGTGATACAGAGAAAGTTGCGCCTTTTCGGCCATATCTGCAGAATGAACAACAGCAGAAAGATAAAGACCCTGGTGTTCGGAATGATGGATGGTTCAAACAAAAGAGGAC
>Ga0209367_1011887_pt1 | contig 11474 bp, 5 predicted proteins | sample WorMetLIZISLAND2_FD_187412 | JGI IMG/M metagenome (GOLD analysis project Ga0209367, IMG submission 187412) | Marine gutless worms symbiont microbial communities from Max Planck institute for Marine Microbiology, Germany - Olavius geniculatus... ... | reverse complement strand
GAAACCACCATTCGATGACATATAGTCTCATTAATAAGTGTGCCAAAAATTATTATAATCGGACATTCATTGTTCAAGTTATTGCAAAAAATGTAGTCACATGCTTTTTTTTGAGACACAGTGTAGCTACTAATAATTACAAATAATTGCAAGCGTAACAATGATAGCAGATTAAAATAGCAGGTCGAATAATAATAATAGCAAAATATGGCAGCAAATTCTAATAAAAAGTTTCAAGCGAGACGGCAAAAAAGGCGTCAGTATTTAAATCGTCCATTTTTCCCAGTCAACGCTGAGTCAACTCTCTCTCTCTCTGTCATTCATTCATTCATTCATTCATTTATATTCGTCTGAAAAATGTTGACAAATCGCAACGAATTACATGATATACAGTAATAAACGTAAGAGTTAAAAACGCCGAGTCATTTAAAAAAATCATTTTTACGTTTGTTGCACTAAATGCCGACATTTCCTTTTTTTCTGCTCATCCTTGGGCCACCAGTTCAGAAAATAAAGTTTATGTTTCAGTATCAACTAAATACATGAACAACACTTGCTGTCGTCGTCGTTAATTTATGGATGTGATCATACGTAAAACACCTACTAAAAACTTCACCCGCGCTCAGTTCCAATTTCGATCCAGCTGCTGATGTGGAATATCGGAGCCTATATAATTATGAGAAAGCCAAACCGCAATAGCACGGTTGACCTGGTTGGCTGAGGCGTAGTAGACAGCAGTCTTCATCGTGTCGTTGTGAAAGATATCGAGCTGTTCGCCGTTGTGCGTCCACGAGATGAACTGTATGTCGCAGTCCTGCGAATCGAACGGGAAATACTTGACATTGAGCGTGCAGTAGGTCTTGATCAGAGCGGGGTACATCCACAGCACCGTGCCATCACTCGAGACGATCGCGTTCGTCACCATGTAGTCGTTAAACTTATCGCCGGCGCTGCATTCAGCAACGTTCGTAACTCGATAAATAGCTAGAAAACTGCGTCCGGGCTGGTAACGAAATATTATGCGGCCGTTCCCTAACTATTTAACAGCACTTATAGAAGTTATATTCTGAACATTATTAAAAGTACACTTTACACTACCTAGTCAAGCGCTGCGCCCTGTTAGCCTGGGCTGGCTCGTAAAATGCGCTGACGAAATCTGTGTCGTTTTCGCGAGGTTTTTGACGGCCGGCACTTTGATCTCCATCTGTTTTTAGCCTTTTTTTAAATTTTACACAACAGTATTTTGCGAATCAGTTTGGCAAATAAATAATTTTTTTCTTGTTTTTATTTCTATATTTTATACGACTATTTTTGGTATTCTACGCGGTTTGTCTTATTCCCGCAGTGTCAGTAAGCACAGCAAATTAGTGTTTAAGTGTTGTCTATTGCGTTGTTGTTCTAATTAAAGTAAAAATCTGAAATACAAGACTTACAAGTTTTGAATGACGAGGTCAGGAGTCCATAACTGGTCTGATGGAATTCGGATATTTTTGACCTGATCGAAGTCAGATATATTCCACTTCAAGTATTCATCTGTCCATCTCTGTACACGCCATTGTAATATTAAATTATTTAATTACATGTGTATATGTCTGCATGTATCGGGTGGTGCACAAAAAGTGCAAAACAAAAAGGCGCAAACAGAGCGAAGGAACTAAACTGAACCAAACTGACACGGTTTAGATTTTGACGAACTGACCAATGGGCAAGCACGGCGAACCTATTGGTTATTGGTTGACGCGTACGTGAGCGTAGCCACGTAGATCACTGACGCTGTTAGACGGTGCCTATGCATTACTGCTTGCCCATTGGTCATTTCGGCAAAAACTAAACCATGCCAGTTCAGTTCACTTCAGTTACGTCGCTCCGTACGCGCCTTCACGTGGATTTAGCAAACGGACAGTTTAAGAAACAACTAGCCTTGATCGTTGCAGTAAATTATTGTTAATCGTTTCTAAAACAAACAGTCTGACTGTTTAGTCAGCGTGAAGCAAGTGTGTTCCACTTTTTGATTATACGCCACCCCATTTGTTAACATTTCGACAAATTTCAGCTGATATATAACAGCAATGAAACAATATTTTGTGTCATCAGCCTATGAGTTTTTTTCTGATTAGAACTATAGTTAACAACAGACTGTACAGTAAAAACAGATGGTTATTGGTTACCTGGCGAATTGAAATGAGACATGTGAACGTCTGCTCTCTCTCGTTCTGTACATCGCATACACGGAGTGTCAGCCCAAAAAAACATATCAAGTAGCCAAATTCATAGGTAACGAAGTGCATTTAACATAACGACATTGGTACAGGCCAATGTTTTTATGTTTAATGACAAATTATGAATGAGATCGTATTCGACAATAATCAGCCTTTTCCAGCTTATTTCATATCGAAAAATCTATTAGGAATTTTGAATTTAACGCGCGTAGACACTATAAACATGCACTGTAAATACGAAAAAAAAACGTGATAAATCTATGCGCATTAGTTAAACGTAGACAACAACAACTAGTGATTAATTAGAGTAGGCCTACTTGAAGTGTGAGTTTAATATTCCAACAAGAAAGCGCACGGAGTTCCAACCTACGCCAAAGACTACAGGGTGGTCCAAAAAACGGATACCCAGTTTTATTTTTGGGATAACTTCGGTAATTCAGCATCGATTTTAACCATTCTTTCACTGTTACAAGCAGGAATTTATGGCGCGTAAACGTGAAGTTCTTCCGCCCACCGCACCTTTATTGTGTGACTACATTACCTAGCAAAACAAACACTGTCAAAGCTACAGTGGTCTCGGAGAACAGGCAACACATAAAGATATCAATTTCATACCATAAAATAGTTAAGCTTACTTACTTATTCGCAGTAGTGCCTTGTGACGTCATTGTTACGTCATATTGTTTATTTACTTTGTTTACCAGTAATAATTTTTAGAATAAATCGTTTGATATGGGCAGAATAACAAAGAATGATCGCTGTTTGATCATGGGCTTACGAACTGAGAACTGTTTTGCTAGGTAATGTGGTCACACAATAAAGGTGCGGTGGGTGGAAGAACTTCACGTTTACGCGCCATAAATTTCTGCTTGTAACAATAAAAGAATGGTTAAAATCGGTGCTAAATTGTCGAATTTATCCCAAAATAAATCTGGGTATCCGTTTTTTGGAACACCCTGTAGTTTAGCCTAGTCTTTAACGTCCGTACAAATTGGAAGAATAAATATTTTTTTTCAATTTCCAATCAGATCGCGATGATCCGAATTCAACCATAATGCTCACCGACTTTTTTTTGAACCAGGCCCCACCGCTTCAAAATGTCATCAATATCCGTTCATAACTTTTTGAGTATAATATCACAGACAAACACACAAAACGACAAACGGACGGGTGAAATGTATCAGCAATTAAACCGTATCGAGGATGTGGTAGAGTGAGATCGATATCTGGACTTTGACGGGTGTCCTGTCTGAGCGGACTGGTCGGGTGGTGGAGTCGTAGTGACGCAGTAAGAACTGCTTGAGACGATGTTCTCCGGACCAGTCACGGGCTAGTTGGAGTTGGGCCGCTGTCAGCGCTGCGACCGCACGGATACCCCGTTGGTCCCCGCCCCCTCCACCCGGCAACATCTCTGCTTCATACAGATAACAGACAGTCAACACTCGTCCCCATCATTTAATAGCCGCAAGCGTTGTTCGGTAAACTAAAATCAAAAGGTAATTAAATATAAAAAAAACTTACCAGTTTACACTAGTGTGTAAGGGCGACTAAGTCACACATCCAAAACAGCAGAAATTATTTTACCAGAACACAGAGTGATAGAACGACGAACTGACTGCCCTTACAAACTTATGTGACGTGATCCTATTTAACCTTTTGCACTCCCGCATTATCCCGTGAACCAATAAATGTGTGAAATTGAAATTTTGCACTGTACGTTGTATGGAGTCGGCCGCCGGCTTAGCAGGAATGAAGTCCTTTTGTGCTAACTCCTATAATTTCCATACGACTTAACGTTACATCACAGGCGCGTGGTAGCGCAAAAATATTAGAAAATTAGGTCTATTGTAAATTTTTAATAAACCATTATCCAATAGGCCTTTACATTATACCTAAAGGCTTTCACCATCAATACTTATCATATGACGCGTTCCCTTTATTCTCAAGTAAAGTAAGCATAGAAAATAAAGTCTTTGTGCACACGAGTGGCAAAAAACGTTGTGGATCGATTTCATTCTTAATTTTAAAATGTTCGTTCGTGAGTTTTGAGGTTGATAAGATAAAGATTAAATTTAAGTGATTCATGACATGCAAGATGTGGATAAATTGACGAAATCATGACTTCTGCAATTTGCATGAATGAATGACCTACAACCCATGGTGATTAAGGTACCGTACATCTACATGCCCGTATATAATCAGTCTTCCAAAAAAGGCTCAACTCTTTTTCCAATTTAACTCTTTTTAGCTACAGACCAGCGGTACATTTAATCAGCTGGAAAATATTAGTATCGCATTTGCATTGACTATGTTTATTGGCTCACGAGATAATGCAGGAGCGAAAAGGTTAAATGGGGTCACGTCACATGGGTTTGTAAAAGCAGCCAGTTCGTCGTTCTATCACTCTGTGTCCTACTAAAATGATTTCTGCTGTTTTGGATGTGTAACTTGGTCGCCCTTACACAGTAGTGTAAACAGGTAAGTTTTTTAATATTTAATATTTGCTGTTTTATTAGCAAATTTAACCATGAATTAAAAGCAGTAATGTGACCGAACTCAATCACGTGACCATTCGACTCGCAGTTCCTATTGATGGTCCATTGTGACCATGCGTCTATCTTGCACAGTTACGGAGATATAAAGCCTCAAACTTGCATTTGCCTATGTTAAAGGCCAAAAGTTCACTGCGCATGCTCCGTGTGTCACGTGACCTGTATGCAGGGTGTCCAAAATGACCGCATATTTAAAATTCCCGAGGCCATATTGCCTATTCACTATGCAACTTCTGTGTATCTACGACGACGATTAAGGGTAGTTTGTAGATGAGCATCTCCATTGTTAAGCATTCGAAATTTTTTAGTCCGAATTTTTCAGTTCGAAATTGGCCCAAAATTTGCAGTTTTAGGGAGTTTAAAAAAAAATATTAACGTTAAATGTTGAGACCCCTTAAAAAATTAATCTTTACCAAAACACATCATCCAGTGCAAAAATACGGCGATGCTTTCAAAAATGTGTTCTCCAGAGCTTGGCAAGAAAAGTAAAAAATAACCTAATTAAACATATATTTCACCCCTTTGCTCCGCCAGACTTGCTGGGCCGATTTGTACCATATTTGACAGGTAGGGTCACACTGCCGACTTTATCATTTAAGTCAAATTTTAAGTCGATTGATTCAAGGGTTTGGGGGCTACTGGTGCCCAAAATCTGTGGTTTCCCATTGACTTTGATAGTCGCCCTTACAACAATGTTACGCACTACCGTGCTATGATGAATGTCCAAGATGTTACGTCCATCAATTCTGTGTAAACTGAGGAGCAGCAGATCTTCGTGTAATACGATACGATACGATGCGATACAGCGCACGATTTGCTCTGGAAAACTGGCAGATAAGTAACCAGTTTTATCTAGCATATAAACCAAAAAAAACAAAAACTGTTTTGACGAAACTGAAATGTTGTTATGTTTTTACACTACTTTTACAAATGAGCGTACTCAAAAACTGATTTGCTTGCTCTAAAAAAGCAGGTGCGTTAAAGAGATATGCAACGCTCATATACGTAGGCCTAAGTGCTTCTTTTTACGCGCGAAAGCAGCTACTGCTTTAGCACGTCTTAGCCATCACAATTCTGTCTGTCCGTCTGTCACACGAGTGGATTAGCCAAAAACGGTGCAAGCTAAGATCACCAAATTTTCACCATCGGCTGCCTGGAAGACTCTAGTTTCAAAATCCGTAAAGCGTTTGCATAAATTCAAAACTGGTCACCCCGAGCGGGGACCCTAAATGAGAGGGAGGTAGAGAAATTTTGCGATTTTCAGCCAATAAGTCGCTATATCTCAGAAACTGTGCGAGATAGGGCCTAGGTTACTATTAATTACTAATAGGTAGTCATACATTGGCTTTCGATTGCCATCGAATTCAATGACCTTGGATGACCTTGAACGCAAAAATAGGAGTTTTTAATGGATTTTTTTGGCGATTTCGGGCTGCAAGACACATTTCAAGAGCAAATTGCGCCGAAAGCACTTGAGATAAACATAGAAAAGCTGCATATGAAATTTTCAGCATTAAACGTAGATTTCGACGGTCCAAGTCTCAATTTCGCAGGTTCAAGAAAACCTGCGCACCAGGGCATCAAAGAGTGGTATCTCCGTAAAAGTCGTTATTTTACCGTTGTTGGCCAGTCTTTCGTGAAAACGGTTGCAGATCACCATGGGCATGCTGTCTACCGCAACAAGCACTAGTGACGACCTTATTAGTCGTATCAACATCGATGACTTTGAAAGACCCTGAACTTTCACATGATTTTTGCGATCTTCAGCTGCAGCGCACATTTCAAGAATGAATTGCGACGAAATGGCTGGAGACAGACTGACAGTTTGCGAACAGGAACTGCTTGCTATAGGCTTTCGCGCGTCTCGCGACCATTAGCTCAAATTTCTTGATCTTTACAGATAAACGCCGCTACTAGATTACGGCTTCGGAGACGACACTTTGCGAAATATTAGTTCAGTTTTCAATGAGCCGTTACATATTTGTTCTGTGTGTGTTTTTTTGTGTTTTTGCTACATTTACAGAGACTAGTCTTTGCAGCTTTTGCTTGGAAATTTTTTTGCCAACTTTCTTACTGTGTAGGCCTATGTGTTCACCGAACACATATTCTTAATCAAAATTTTCTTTTTTATTAAACGTTATGTCATGTTTAAGTCTACATTATTACTAACGACGCTGTAAAAACAGACGCCGTTCAATAAGCGACACGACATGCACGACATTACCCATGCACGACATTACTCGCAAGAGGATATGTGCATTATTGGAAAAGAAGAAGAAGAAGCGTCACTCGCGAAATGAAGAAACTGAACATCTCTGCATCATACAGACTGCGCACCCTACGCAGCAGCCACAGCTAGCTCGGCGTAGGTAAAGACAAATCACATAAAGCCGGACATATTTATACCAAGAATTAGAATGTATTAATAGAAATATATGGCACTTTTTTCGCGACAAAAATCGCTGCGAAGGAGCAGCGTGCAACAACAACGTAATCGATATATGTCAACAACACTGTCGTCGTTTGTTGTGTCACGTGCCTGTGAGGTCGGTGACTGGTCTTACGCATGTACCCAGAAAGAGAAGAGAGACCACAACAGGCGATGGGGAACGCTGCTAACAACCATCGCCGTGCGACCTCGCAGAGTGGCAGAGATCCAATCAGAAGTTTGCTTCAGTGCTCGTCTGTTGCTGACGTAACAACGACACTGACTGATCGGCAGCGCACAAGAACGCGACTGAGTGAAACGACGTTAACCTGTTTTATCTGTAATCTATAGCTGACTAAATACAGCGGACTGTGGATATACATTAAATATAATAAGTCTTTAAAGTGGGCTCATTTGATGTTTTCGTTGAGATAAAAGAAATTCGGTGATGGCCAAGTGTAAAATATTTGTTCGTCCACGAGGCATGCCTGAGTGCGCACACAAATTTTTTTGCGCGATGTCTTAGAACTCATTTCGCCAAATGTTTGGCGGTGTAGCTATAGCAAAACAAAATGAAATTTTGACGAAAGACGCTTGGTTAACGTCAACGTCGCTTCAAGGTCTTTGGGAAGTTATATCTCTTGAACGGCTTAACGAATTTTGTCAGAATAACACATATAAGGTGGATCAGAAAAACGATACCCTTTTTATCTAAGTTTTATTTTTTGTTAAATGCACCATAGGCCTAATTGCAATGCTGTCTACTCGCATATTATTTTTTTTATAAATAATAATGTCGTTCTTCGTTTGCCGAATCGTAATCAAGTTTATTTTTATGTGAATAATTGTACTTTAGTCATGGGTGGTTAAATTAGCTAATGATAAACACCGTTTGACTCACAATCTGCAGCTGATATGTAGTTAAAAAATAGTGTCATTTTAAGCCCATATCACACGCCAAAGTTAGATAAACTGACTAGCTGTCAATATCGTAAATGGTCAAAGTCAAAGTCACAAAATATTCAAATATTTGAGCGCGCTTTTGTGGCAGACGAAAGCATTCGTGTCGTTATTTTGCAGCTTCTTACACTGCTTCATCTGCTTTTACGCGAAATAAAACTAAGCGAATAAGCGAACAGACTACCCACTGTATGCGATGACTATAATCGAAACGCAAAGAACCCGGCGAGGAAGCGTCGTTTGACCGTGAAGAGAATGGACATGATGTCAATCGCAATTAACGAAGCCACAAATCTCTGGCGGACATGCGCGAGCTCGTGTTTTAAGAATCGATAGCTAGTCAATGCTGCGATTTGATGCTGCCCGCCAACCAATGCCACGCTATAAACGAGTAGGCCTATAGAGGGAACGACGTCGCCAGCAGCAGCGCCGACCGGAGCAATTAAGCGAAAGTCGCGCGATTCTAATTAACTCGATGTTTCGCATGGCCACAAGTGATGCGTAGCCTAATGCTCTAGGAGGCTGCGCTACCAAATTGCTGTTGCTGCTGCTCCGGAATAAAGTCTAACCTTACAGTTTATTATAGGCCTAAATAAGTAAAACAAGTTTACGTATATTTTCTAATTATGTCAGAAATCATCCTGACACTCCATTAAACAAAAAAATTAATTTATTTAAGCGGTGTTGCAGGGTGCCGAGAAGGTACGGCGATAGTTCATCGCGCGTAAGTTCATCGCGGTGACAGTTAACCAGATGTATGGATTAAATGACAAAACACAATGACAGAACATTTTGACATTGAGAAACGATTAGGCTATTCGCAGCAAACTTTAACACAAAATTACTTTACAAGTACGCGATGGAACGAAGATAAACCAGTACTTCGGCGCGACCATACGCTACGACGGCTCGAGTCACACGGTCGTTCAGCACCCGATACCTTTTCTCCGACGGATGACTTGCTTCCGCTGTGCCCTGAAAAAACAAATCTTTCTGGTGCTGAACGTCGCGCTGAATCCCGCTCATGAAAGTCCATGCGGTCGGGTGGTGACACTGGAACAGTGCCTGTAGCCCGTGGTGCCACCCCTCGATGCAGTTGGTGTTGCTGGCGATGCCGTCGGACCCCGAAGCGTGATGAACTGACATGGTTTAGTTTTTGACGAACTGACTTTAAATAGCGCTTTAGTGATAATTAGTCTAAAATGCGCTGCCAGTCGACCAGTAGTGAAATTAATAATTAGGGTTAATTACGGTGCTGGACGCGTAGTCGACTGCTCGCTCGATGAAGTGTCGCGCGATGAAATTGCACGCGATTAGCTGTCGCCGTGATGAAGTGTCACGGAACCGTCGAGAAGCGCAATTCATTTATTAGCGGTTGCTTCGCGGATACGTTGCTCAATGTTATCCAAACGTTTAGTCGTGACTCCATAACAAAATACTTCAAACTCGCTAACGATGTCGAATTTCGTTTTGCTCGGGAACGTCCACACAATATAAACCTTGCTTCAAGATAAAAACATGAAGCAAGTTTTTTTTTTTGGGGGGGGGAGGAAATTAAGAAAAGGGTTAACATTTACGGCATACTGCACCTCAGCTTGTAATTCATAATTTACTGCAAATTTTCCATATTTTACTACATATCTTGCAACCAGAAGTGTTCTGTGACTCTTAGAATAAACCAAATTCGTTTTTCGTCGAAACTCAGCCTCGTAGCCTACTCTGCTGAGGGAGCGCACAACACTCATCTAGACTTTCTAGTCCCCACAGGGGGAGAGGTCTGGGGAGGGGACACTGCCCCCTCCCAGAATTTTTTTTAGATTTTAAAGTCAAAATGGCGTATTTTCGTGGATTCTGTGCTAAATTTCGTTTTTGATGACCATAACAGTATTGAATTGCATGAGATAAAAAGCGTTATTCAAGGGCGTCTATCCTCCTAAGTCCTTGGAGCAATCCCCTCAAACTCAAGGTAAGGCGCCGCAGTCATAGCGACTTCCTGGCTACAGGCTGTAGCCCCAAAAATGTAAACACACTCTTAGGCTCCACCTTCAGGCCAACATGAGCCTCCGAGAAAGCCTTTTTAGGAGCTGCGACGATACCAATCGCAGCCTCAGCCTACTGCTACTTAATATTCAATTTCTCCCCAGGCTACCATGACCTTCACCTCAACAAAGCTCAGACAACCAAGGAAAACCCAGTCTTTTCGGTTTTTTATAAGTAGCTGACATCCTGCCAACCAGAACGCCTCGTTATATTAAGCCTCAGCACCAAATGACCTTCGAGAAACTTTTCCTACCATACCAACAACCGATTGGCTATTCATTAAATTAGCTTTCCTCCGCATAGGCCTATTTGTTCAGTTGACCTACAAAACACCTGTGGAAAAACAATGACAACCTATTTTCATGGCAAGACTTTTTGCAATATAGGGTTCATATTTGTGAGCAAGTAAGAGTACTTTAACTTCTAAGAAACTTTAGTCTGTGCTCTAAAACAGTCACATAAACAATTTGTATAAACTAACCGGTAATGCAGAGTATGAAGACGACGACTAATATGCGTAGTAAACTCATTACACTCTTGGTTGTACGACGTTGTTGTCACTTCACTGCACGCCGCTAGTTCGTTTCAATGCGAATAAAGCAACAGTTGTCAGAACGCGTGCAGCTGCTGTAGGCCTATCGATCGCCAGACCAATCTTTCTCGCCCTGGTACGTACAATCTGTAGACCAGACCACACGCAACTGTATACACGTTATCATATCAATGACTGCTCTGTTTAGTTACGAGCTTTCTGATTAACATTGTGTGTAAATTTCACTTATTATTACTCAGATAGTTTTCTGTAGTCATTATTTCACAAAGTTGTGCGGCGACATAGCATCGTGGGCCTATAAAAACAAGGTGGGAGATTTACTGATCGTCTTATTAATTTTGTGCATGGAGCAGGAGAAAGTACTTTTAATCCGTCAATTTTTATAAAGCTATGACAGAAACTAAACGACGCATTTATTGACTCATCGTGTATGAATGAACAAGGACAACTTAGATTAATTTTGTTTAGACCGTCGTTACGTTTAAAATTAAAACAAGTAATTTGAGAAAAGCTCACGAGACGCGCGAAAGCCTATAGCAGTTCCTGTTCGCAGGTAATCGTAGTCTATCTCCATCCATTTCGTCGTAATTCACTCTTTTGCAGCCAAAAATCGCCAAAAAATCACGTTAAATCAATATTTTTAGGGTTCAAGGTCATTCAAGGTCATCGATGTTGATAAATTTAAAAAGCCTGTCACCAGTGCTTGTTATGATAAGCAGCAT
>Ga0209367_1011886_pt1 | contig 11474 bp, 8 predicted proteins | sample WorMetLIZISLAND2_FD_187412 | JGI IMG/M metagenome (GOLD analysis project Ga0209367, IMG submission 187412) | Marine gutless worms symbiont microbial communities from Max Planck institute for Marine Microbiology, Germany - Olavius geniculatus... ... | reverse complement strand
CCCCTGGACCCCGCTGGGGGCTCCGACCCCAGACCCCCGTTATAGGCTCGCGCACTGCGCGCTCGCCATGTCCCCCCTTTGCCAACTCCTAAATACGCCGCTGCTTTGTTGCGTACTTGTTTGGGTAAACTACTTTCTTGCGCCGCCAGCTGCGTCGGTTGCACACATTTGCGCGTTTTTTGCGTGTGTTGCGTGCTGCGTTCGTTACGTTTTTTACGTTTCTTGTGTTAAATGGAAATCATGCAAACTTAAATAGTGATGTTCTCATGACTGGTTGTAGGCGCTGGGTTTGCACTCCCACGGTGGGGGGGACGACCACGGCGGTCACGCACATCACCACGGAAACGGTGAAATCGTCGTCGAGCCGTACATGTGGAAGATGTTTTGCACTACGCTCGTCCTCTGGGCGTTCCTCAATCTGCAGATTATACTCCAGTGGATCAACAGTGCAATAGCAAGCTCCAAGGTGAGTAACGGCTGGTTACGGTTATGTTGTACCACTGTCGGAAGTCGGATAAGTAAATCTGCGCTCGCTAATTGCAAATAAAAGCATAATTCAGTCAGTTACGATGCCACGTGAATACTTGACGGTATCAGTCGAGCCTTATTAAAAATTTGACAATAATGATTTCAGTTGTGTTGAAGAAACACTAACCAAAATTGAACTTGTTACATGGGGGCCGTGGTGTACGCGGGGGCCTGGGAGTCAGGTAAGCCCCACACGCCTTCCCCTAAATTCCGCTCCATATTGCAATCCAGTCCAAAAGTCTGCAATTACCCAGCCGGCTGTTCATGGCTGTGACTTTATACACCAAGATCACCTTGCCTGCAGTCATGACCTGAGCGCCAGTGACTAAATTAATATCTGTTTTGAAATCTAAAATTTCATTATGATGATGTCCGTTATCCACGTTGATGAAAAACCTCGGCTGTTTGCATTGACGCTGTCAATCGCTTCTAATTAATGCTGCGTGACGTCATGAATTATAACGACATCATATCCGCAGCAGACTTATTAGAGTTCGCAAAGTATGTAGATTTCACTGATGTATAGATTGTAGAGATTATTATTGTCTAACATGTCGAGGCTGGAAACTTTTGGGATGACTCTCGTAAATTGTACTAGTTTGGAGGGGATTCTGACACTATGCTGGGAATCAAGAAAACTACTGGGGGTTTAATTCGCACCAACTTCTGGCATTTCGTTTACGCATGCGTTTGCCATTATTATTATTATTATTATTTCAGGATGGCTCGACAGTAACAGGTCACAAGCGTCGCCGAACTGAGATACCAGATTCGATCGAAGACACCGAAAATTCACAGACGCAATTCGGTGTCAGCGTGGAGGAGCTGCACGCTCACGGTGAGAAAAGTCAAAAGTTGTTTCTTAATAATAACTTATCTCAGAGCTATGAAACGTCACCATTATATTATGAAATCGCACAGTGTTAAGCCGTGTTCATAGCAACAAACTCAACTCAACTCAACTCAACTGAACCAAGCTAAAATGTTCAGAACTGGCTGAAAACGGCCGTACCAGTTGAGTTGAGTTCAGTTGAGTTCAGTTGAGTTTTTCGTGTGTTCATAGCGACAAACTCAACTCAACCAGTTGAGTTGAACTGAGTTGAGTTTGTCGCTATGAACAAGGCTTTAGGTCTACCCTTCACCCAGCACTCGCATACGCGCCCTGTTTTATCTACCAGTCAGGTAAAGCAGGTCGGTGTTCGATTTACGTACGTAAACGGATAGATGGAGGACCGAATTAATTGGTGGTGTTACTATACAAGGATGGTTTACTTTTTTTCAGAGAGTCACCGATCCAGGTAGTAACCATTTGATAGTGGTGACCAGACCGCGAGTCAAACTCACGACTTCTTGATTCTAGGCCCGTACGTTCAACCTCCTAATTGTTACGCCACGAAGCAACTCGTATTTTTTTCTGCTTGCTGCTGAGCCTCGGGAGTTTTTACTTACACCATGTATGGCGCGAGTAATGCTATCGGATGTTGTTCAACTGTCCGTCCGTCTTTTTTGTCTGGCGTGACGTTGAGGTACAGTAGTCATATAAGTTTGGCAACCTTGAAAGTTATAACGTGAATAGTTAGCTAAATGTCTTTACTTTTTGCACGTTTAACATCATCGACCTAGTGTTAGAGGAATAGGATGTTTTGGATACTGTTTCGAACTGACTATTTTAATTTTCTGCATGTCTGCCGTTTTTAGCCAACGACAAGTTTCTTTCTTGTTGTATATTCTCAAATTCGCACAAAATAGTTTGGTGGTCTTGCAGTGGGGTTTTTTAGCGCCAAAAAGTAACTTTCCCTCAGTCGCACTAAGCCTTTATCTCCTTACAATTTTTTTCTCCCCATTCTTGCTTTGCTATTTTTTTCTATCTCTTCTTTTACCTTTTGTTCCTTTTTCCATTTTTATCTTTCGCTGCGCTTAAAATCTAGCTAGGGATCGCTATAAACTTTCAAAGCAACATCCGGGCAGCCGCAGCAGTGAACCCATTTTTACGTATTCTGAAAATTCAAAACGCATCTCATGGCAACGTTTTAATCGTTTGTGTGCAATGCAAATAATATGTGTTTCGTTTATTTGTCAAATAAAAAAATTCTTTAATTTAACTTCCGATAAGCATTTTGTTTCTACATTGTATCTGGTAAAAAAGTAAACCCCTAGACATTGTACAATAAAAATGTCAAATCTTAACAAATTTAAATAAAGTTTTTTACTTAGTTTTAATTCCCAATGAATTGCTGAGTCGACCACTAAATTTCATTGAAACATATCATTTCGTAGCGAAGTTATTAATTGTTGAATATTGATAACAAAATATATCCGTTACCGATACGGCGTTACATAAGTAAACCACTCTGCGCATTTGCATAACTCCAACAGACAACATCTGATTTTGGCAAAATTTTACATCGACAATACTTGTTTATTGGCAATTAAAATGCCAAATTTCAGTTAAATCTGCCTGCGCAAACAATAGCCACAGCGGCTTTTTGAGGTCACCACACAACGTGAATTGTCCAGTATTAACAACCGTTTGTTTGATCCTGACGGTGTCCCCGGCTTGTTTGGAAATTCTGCGATAAATTTTCAGCACCATACTCTTTTTTTGTCTTAATGCAATTTTGTCTCAACAGTTTAATTAAAACACGATCGTCTGAAGAAAATATCATATTGTTATTTTTACGTTATTGTTTACGTTGATTGCGTAAACACTTGTCACTTATATAGAAATGATACTTTTTAACAAAATTTGGTAATCGCTTCAGCAATTTATTGGGGATTGAGTGTACGAAATTTTATTCAGATTTGTTCAGGTTTGAGATTCTTATTGTACAATGTTTAGGGGTTTACTTTTTACCGGACACAGTGTACAAGGTGAGCCAAAAAAGTAAGCTATGGTACTTTTTCCATATTTTCGCTAAATATTGACCGATTTTCACATTTTTTCACCAGTAGACTCTGAAAAAAATTTGCTAATCAGTGGCATGCACAGCACGCCTATTATGTTGCTACACTACCTTGTAAAATGTAAATATTTAAAAACGTACAATATCTGCAAATGGTAATGAGGTCGAGTGGTAAATTTTAAAATTATTTAAGTAAAATGTTAAATATAAATTATAATAAGTGTCAAAAAGGTTTAGATGTAGCTAAGAGTAAGTTTTTATCTGTGAAAAAATAGTTCACAGCTTGTACGGCCGCACAATTAAAAAATTGTTCTGTATGCTCATGCAGTTAACTGAGCAAGATTGCAGCCATCAACCAGCATTGGTGTACATTGTAAATTGATGCACAGTAAAATTGTTCAAATTATTTGAAAAGAATGTTTACTATGTCCTCCAATGTTTTTGACACTTACTAGAACTCATATTTTTAACATTTAAGTTAAATACTTCAAAAATATACCATTAGACCTTCTGTCCATTTGTAGATATTGCATGTTTTTAAATATTTATATTTTACAAGGTAGTGTAGCGAATAATAAGCGTGGCGTGTATGCCGCCGAGTAGCAAATTTTTGACAGAGTATATTCTTAAAAATTGTAAAAAATTGATAATATTTAGCGAAAATATGGACAAAGTGCAATAGCTTAATTTTTTGGCCCACCCTGTATGTGTCAATGGAGTAGACGCCTATGGCTGCTTTGCGCAATATACGCACCATGCCTTTGAAGAAAAAGATAATGATAAGTAAATGGTCGTTGTCGTGACAGGCGACAAGAGCGTGGCTTGGATGGTGATGGTCGGCGATGCGGTACATAACTTTGCTGACGGTCTGGCTGTCGGCGCGTCCTTCGCTCAGAGCTGGCAGACCGGCCTCTCAACAAGCATCGCAGTTTTCTGTCACGAACTGCCGCACGAGTTCGGTCAGTCAGCTAAACGTGTCGTGATATGATGTATATGATATGATGAATAATTTGCTCTGAAAAAAATGACAGGCAAGGTGCCAGTTGAATCCAGCGCGTCCCAATTAAAATTGTTTGTTCTGTTTTCCCAGGGTAGTGTAGAAACAGACATTCGGTGAAATGAGAAGTTGAACAGCCATTTAATGGTCAGTTCAGTTGTGTTCGAAAGATTCATACTAATAACTATAAAAAGCTGGCAATATTTCCCCAAGTTAAAATCGATAATGTCATAGATGTTTTAGACGTTTTTTGTTCATTACAACGCTTATTGCGTGTTTTCCGTTTTCCCTAGTTGTGTAGAAGCACAGGTTTGGTGAACCGAGACTTGATTGGTCGTTTGATGGCCATTTATGTCAGAAATATTTGAACCAAAACTGTTAAAAATCTGTCAATCGATTTTCAAGTTACAATCAATAATGGCGGGGTCCTTTTTTTATCTGGACAGAGTGTAAGCCTGCTGTAGTACTGTTATAATGTGATCGGAAATGAAAATAATAAAACAAGTGCTACTATGTAACAAGTAACGAACGTACAAAAAACAAACAGGCTGTGGAAGAGTTAAAGCCAAAAATTAAAAGAAAACTGAAAAAAGGAATGGTGACAACGTTATGACTTTGCGTGGTTATGCGGGTTTCTAATAGGCCGCGTGCAGGCCTATTAGGCTTCTTGTGATCACAAGCCGTGTTGTCCGTGCGTCTGTTAAGTAAGTAAGTAAGTAAGTAAATGATTTATAAAGCGCCAAAGTCTCAGAAAGAATCAGGGCGCAAAGTTTCGTCCCATACACGTTCTTATCTCGAAAACAAACAGACGCAGAAAAACCAGAATTGACGTAAACCTTCCGCAGGGCGGGAGGGGGAGTACTCGGTGAAACAATTTATAGCTCAAAGGGTAAACGGTCACGTGACCGATAAAGTCGGGTGATCTCAAAAGCTGAAGTTCCTTGACGTCCTTGCGTAATGGTAATGTAATGTAAGGTAATGTTGCGTGATCCATAAAGTCAAAGTCCCATTTCGAATATTTTTAGTTTTCCATGTTTCTACGACTGTGCAAGTTAGGCTTTAGTTGGTTATATTGACCATTTAAGAAACCGCTTATTGCTAGCCAGACAGCCTCCGACGTTAATCATTTAGTTACAATAGTAGTAATAATAGCAAAAAATGACAATAACATTGCTGCTGCACAATTTGAAATTAAACTTCTTGCATAGCTCGTTGATTTCATTTGTACCGATTTTACAAGCTACCGAAATGCAATGAATAGACACGGTGTTCGTTTAAACATTATAATTCTGTCAGACGGCTGCGGATTTCGGCACTAGGCCGACGTGTTGTATACGCTGGTTTTACACGTGTTGCGTTGTGCTGAAGGTGACGTGGCGATCATGCTGTCGAGTGGTTGGTCGACGGTGAAGGTCGCAATCTTCCAGCTGATATCAGGCGCAACGGCATTCATTGGCCTGTATATTGGCATCGCCGTCTCACAGGTCTCCAGTGACGCTCAACAGTGGATGTTTGTCGTCGCTACGGCAATGTTCCTTTACGTTGCTCTCGCCGACGTCGTACGTACAACTTTCGATTTGGTGATCGGTTACCAGTCCGAAGAGACATTCGTCCGAAATTCGCTATAACTCGGGCCGCCATAGTCTAGGTCCGCCATAGCCACAGATGCGATTTATCCCTATTCAGTTGCAGTGTTTCGACAAGCAGCTGCAAATTTTTTTGACGAAAAATATATATGTTTAAAATTGCAATTTTGCTTCAAAATTTTCCTCAAAAGTTATAAATTTTTAGCTCCAAATTTTGTATTTTTGGAAAAAATGTTCGGACCACAAGAAAGCAGATAGAATTCGAAACGGATAGAGCGTAAATGTCGGAGGAATGGAAGGCTGAGTTGACCCAGGCGGCTGGTTACATACCAAGATGGTTTACCCGCCCGCAGGCAATCACCCATCCACGTACTATCCCAGCCCGGCGTAGAGCAGCACAACGCCACCAACCACCCAAAAGTGGTATGTTATGTGTTGTATGGGCGCAGGTACCGGAGTTGTTCGAGCACCAGGCGAGGTACGGTCCAGCATCAATACTGATCTTGACGAACATCGGCATAATGATCGGCATCGCCGTGATGCTGGTGCTGGGCATCTTCGAGACTCACATTGTCGTCAAAACTTAAACACAGCTATCTAGACTCCATGCACGTGCTTCGATCGGTTGTGGATTTTGGGCCCGATTTACACGCAATGTCGTACGATTTATCCTAGAAGACCATCGCAAGACAAAAGCTAAGACGTCATAAAATCATTTTTGTCTTAAGTAAATTCGCAGAATTTGTCTTAAATGATCGCAAGATTTGTCACTAATCTGCCTATTTAAAAAAATTACATTTTAAGATATGTCGTATAAGTGTTTTGACAATTAGCTCATTGTCGTAAGATGACTGTAAGTGTAAATTTAAATGTCCTAGGATTATTTTAATATTTTCTGTGAATCGGGCCTCTGTTTCCTGTACAACTTGCTGTACAACAAATGTGCGAACTGTAAAGATTGCAGCAAATCAACAACATCTTAACCTAGTTTAAAAACACGTATCATGCGTATTCTATTTTTAAAAAAGCTACGTACATATTTTTGCGAGTTTTGTTTTAGTGTTGGCTACGTGAACAACAATAGATTACGTTAGATGGACACGCGTTTTCGAAAAATTCACAAGCATTATATCGTAGGTTTATTCTATTTCAGTGCAAGGGTGGCCTAAGGTATCCTCAATCATTGACTAAGATGTTTTACACGTCAATATGTTGTACAGCTTGTTGTACGATTTGTTATTCGTCGAATCCACATCAAATCGACGTGATGGAGTTTGGACTTTAATCAGTGCGCTTTAACACAGAGTTGTTCAATGTCCTATAATGATTTGTAGCTGTTTTTACTGTACAAACTACAGAGTGGTCTATAAAAAGTCAGCCTCTAACTTTAGAACATTTATAACATTATAATAATTATATTAACGGATTTTTAAAAAAATTTTTTCACTGGTCATATTATGGGTAAACTTCAAATGCCTACTACTACTACATACCAAACGCGTCATAAAACCGCCAGCTGTAAAATATACTCGAAGCTACATAGTAACTTAGGCCTAAAAATTTTTTGTGCTTCCGGCTGCAGCCGGTGAAAAAGTAGGGATGGGGTGAAAAAATCTGAACTTTTTATTTTTATATTATTACATGTTGATAATATTACACATCAACTTAAAAAAACAAACTGACACACTAAATAGTACCCATGAGAACTGAAGTAAAATTACTGCCGCATCACAGACTGGAAGCTGACAGCTTTTTTCCGTAAAAATTTGAAAACAAACTAAAACTGTAGTAATATTTAAAAGTCTAATAAAAGTTTAGGGACGCAAGTTTTTTTAAGGAAAACGCGGCAACCGGAAACGCAAAATATTTTAGGTTTTATTCTAAAGCTGACCAAGTATTACAATGTAGTGTAGCGACTGTTTGAAGGGCGATGAGATTTGCAATGATCGCTTAATTTGTCGGCGAAAGTATTTTGATGACGTGGGTCAGTGGGCTCATTTGCAGCAGTTGTGGCAAAAACTTACAGAGGTTTACATTTTATTGAGTCACTCTGTATAGGTCTAGACGATGCACTCCATTTACTGTTTATTGCAAATCTAGCACTGCAAGTAGTAATACTATAAACTAAAATTTTATTTTTGTGACTTTTGTCTGTTTTTATACCGGGATACGTGCAACTTTTTGTCGTGTGGTTTGTTGAATATTTGAATTTTTGGCACCGGTGATATACTCGTTAATAATTTATTTACGGTTGGACATTTTTACGCGCGAAAGCAGTTACTGCTTTAATGCTTTCAGCGCGTTTTAGCCATCACAATTCTGTCCGTCTGTCCGTCACACGGGTGGATTAGTCAAAAACGGTGCAAGCTAGGATCATCAAATTTTCACCGTCGGCTGCCTGGAAGACTCTAGTTTCAGGAACCGTAAAGTTTTTCATAAATTTAAACTGGGTCATCCCGAACAAGGGTGCTAAATGAGAAGGGGTGGAAAAATTTGCATTTTTAGCCAATAAGTCGCTGTATCTCAATAAATGACCTTTGACGCAAAATTAAGGGTTTATAGATTTTTAACGATTTCGGGCTGCGAGACACATTTTAAAAGCGAATTGCGCAGAAACCAATTGAGATAGACATAAACAAACTGCACGTGAAATGTTTTGCATTGAAGGTAGATTTCGACGGTTTAAGTCCCGATTTTCTAGGTTTAATGTAACCTGCGCATGAGGGCATCAAAGATCGGTACCCCCGTAAAAGTCGTTATTTTACCGGGGTTAGCTAGTTTTTCGTGATAGGCAATGGAGTAGGCATGGTGTGTATATCGAAGATAAGCATGGTCATGCTGCCTATCACAACAAGCACTAGTGACGAACTTTTCAGTCATATCAACATCGATGACTTTGAAAGACCCTGAACTTCTAAAATAAGGGATTTTTTTTATTGATTTTTTGCGATCTTTGGCTGCAGCGCGCACTCCAAGAACGAACTATGTTAGTGATTACCAACTAAAGTCAGCTTGTAAAGACGCCATATGCATAGCCCCATCTAAAGTTACCCAAATGATTTTTGCTGTTTTAGAGGACTGATATCATCACATCGTCCTTACACACAGTTGTAAACTGATAGGTTTTTTTTACATATATACAACGTAAAGACGGCTAATCTCGACAGGCGCCTTTCCGCACCTTGGCGTACACCAAGTAGACTGGCGTCATAACTGGCTGCCTCGAGACGTTATTGATGATTATTGTACCGTGACGGGTAGTACAATAACGTGAGTCTCAAGGCTGATACGCATTATAGGTAATGACGAGGATAGTGCCATTGTCAAGCGTGAGTTCCACCCAACTCAACGCATGCAACGTACGCAACGTGAATCAAACGCAAGCGTCGCAACGACCGCTTCGATCGGGTCTATCATTGCCTTTTGGCCTTGGCGTCAGCTGCACTCGTTGGGTTTGTTGCTTAGGCTACTTTCTTGCATTGGCCACGTACGTTGCTTTATAAAACGACGCAAACTGTTGTACGATTGTTTTTTTTCCTACAACTTATTTTGAACTTTTCGTGGTGCATTTGTTGCGGATTCGGTGGACAGCATCTTGTTCAACAAATCGAAGACGGTGGAGTTCGAGCCTTAGTGAAGATTTGTAAAAGTTGCTATTTGCAAAGAATTGAACGGAATGATTGAATGACAAATGGACGTGTGTCGCAATGCATAGGCCCAATATCGTCCGCTACACAAACGACAGGCGAGACGCCGTTCTTGATTTATAGCCGCATTCCTTTGTCACTTGCTCGCACCTTAACGGTCTAATGACACGGTTACACGCAAAACAAAACGTCTGCAAAGATGCATAAGACTTAGACAGGGACACCCATAATATAGCAGGGGAGCTACAAAGTCGAAGCAGCAGTCAATCAGTGGTGAATGCTGACCGGCTGCTGCTTTGAGCTAGAAAGGAAACAAAAGTGCATGGACTGGAAACCCAGTGTAATTATATTGACGCAACTGAAATAAGCATCACTTTTTGGCGCACTTGGTACACCCATGGTGTATCGGCTATAGACTGTGGTAGGGGATATACAATCGAAGACGGTGGAGTTCGAGCCTTAGTGAAGATTTGTAAAGGTTGCTATTTGCAAAGAATTGAGCGAAATGATTGAACGACAAATGGGCGTCTGTCGCAATACATAGGCGACAAGTTCGTGACCCCGTTATTTTTGAGGCGCCTTATCTCCGTAACGGTGCCAGATGGGCGGCATGGTCACTATGGACCACCCATAGGAAGTGTTGTCATTTATCGACTATAGACTATCGGCCCTATTCTATATGTTAGATCTGTAGTCATTGGCTTACGTATTAGCCATGCTTTATTGTTATTTGTTGCTACGCATGCCTACATAACATATCTTCAGCCAATAAATTTTATTTTGTCAATGTATTTCGCAAATAAAATAACAATGAAAAGGTATCGATGCGTGGGTCTAAAGGATTCTATTCGGACACGGATTGTACAAAATTGTTGCAACGAATTTGCGTTTATTATTTTTTTCTAGTGTTAAGTCGACCGTACAAGTGCATGTACTTCAAAAGTACGTGTTTTGCTTCACTTTATTTGTTACTTGGTATCTAGTTGTAATAATTGCGATTACTAATGTTTTATGTAGCCTATCCTATTTCAATCTGAACGTATTTTACACGTCTGTGGTCTGTGGTGTAAACCTAATACACTGTGTCCGGTAAAAAAACTAATCCCCTAGACGTCGTGCAGTAAAATGTCAAATCTGAATAAATCTAAATAATGTTTCGCACACTTAATCCACAATAAATTCCTAAAACGATTGCCAAGTTTCATTGAAAAATATTATTTTTACCATAGCTATTAAATGTCGAATGTCGGTAACAAAATATCTCCGTTACCAACATGGCGTTACACAAGTAAACTCCTCTGTCATTTACATTTGCGTAACTCCAAAAAACAACGGCTGATTTTCAATACGTTTTACATCACCAATGCGCCATTTGTTAACAATCAAACTGCCAAGTTTCAGTTGAATCTGCTTAAGCAAACAATAGCTACAACGGCTTTTGTGAGGTCACTCCAAAACACTTCAGTTTCAGCTCTTTGTGGATAACGTTAGACACAAAGACTTGAAACTGTAGTGTTTTGGGGTAACATCACAAAAGCCGCTGTAGCTATTGGTTGCTTTGGTATATTTTACTGAAATTTGGCACTTTGATTGCCAACAGATGATACACTGTCGACTCTCCTAGACGTCGTGCAGAAAATTTTATTTATTTATTTGTCTTCAATGGCATCCTCGAGGCCCACGAATACACAAAACACACACAAACACAAAGACTAAAAAAGACTAAAACAAACTACTTCGCCAACATTTAAAAACTGGAGATTTAAAAAACAAGTCCGAAGATAAAACAGCATTGACAAGCGAATTGTCACTA